>OBIY01000091.1_pt1 | contig 37458 bp, 30 predicted proteins | sample 1519841 | NCBI WGS metagenome assembly OBIY01 (sample SAMN03019774, study PRJEB22545) | beach sand metagenome | biome: beach; feature: sea beach; material: beach sand | place: USA: Municipal Pensacola Beach, FL | collected 2010-07-30 | depth 30-40 cm m
CCAACGCCAGCTTGCTGGTCCCGCGCATTGTTACGGTGGTGGTGATCGACGACCCCCGCGGTGAAGATTATTACGGGGGGCTGGTGGCGGCGCCCGCTTTCTCCAACATCATGAGTGGGGTTCTGCGTACCCTGCATGTTCCACCAGACAAGCCCGAAGGCCTGCTGGCTGGCGGTCCTGATCCGGAGGACCGTTCATGATGAGTCTGCAGCAGCTGCTTCCTGACTACACTCTGCCTGCCGATGCGGCAGGCGTTGTCGTTTCCGGGCTGCAACTCGACAGCCGTCGGGTGGGTTCCGGTGATGCCTTCATTGCCGTGCCGGGTGTGGCCAGCGATGGTCGCCGTTATATCGCCGAGGCGATTCGCGCCGGTGCCGCTGCGGTGCTGGCACAAGGCGATACCTTTACGTTGTCATTCGAGCAGCAGGTGCCCTGTGTGCAGGTGCCAGGGCTGGCTGACAAGGTGGGCGATGTGGCAGCGCGCTGGTACGGTGAGCCGGCCAAAGGGCTGTCAATTACCGGGGTGACCGGCACCAATGGCAAAACCAGTATCACCTGGTTTCTGCGTGATGCCTTGAATGCACTGGGCCATCGTTGCGCCCTGGTTGGCACGCTTGGCGTTGGGCTCAAGGGAAAAGAGCAGCAGACCGGTCACACCACCCCGGATCCTGTGACCCTGCAGGCCGCCCTGGCCAGCGCCCGTGACGCGGGTGCTGATACGGTGGCCATGGAAGTCTCTTCCCATGCTCTGGACCAGGGGCGGCTTGGCAACACTCCGGTCATGACGGCGGTGTTCAGTAATCTCAGCCGTGACCATCTGGATTACCACGGCGACATGGAAGCCTATCTGGCAGCCAAATCGGTGCTGTTCACCCGTGACGGGGTGAAGTTGGCAGTGATCAATTGCGATGATCATGCTGCGGGCTCGCTGGTGGGTTGCCTGGCCGATGGCGTTCGCTGCGTGACCTTCGGTGCCCAGCAGGGCGCTACCGTGCGTTGCGACGACGTGACCTATAACGACAGCGGTATGCAGGCCACTCTGATGGTGGGAGGCGAAAGTGTCTCGATTGCGCTGCCGCTGTTTGGCCCATTCAATCTCAGCAATGTGATGGCGGTGGCGGGCATCCTGCATGGGCAGGGTGTCGAGGCTGCCGCACTGGGCGGGGCCTTGTCGGCAATTACCCCGGTGCCAGGACGTATGGAACCTGTGACCGCCGATGAGGGTCCGACCGTCATCGTGGATTATGCACACACTCCTGATGGCCTGGAAAAAGCCCTGCAGGCATGCCGCGCCCATTTCGATGGCAAGCTGCATTGCATTGTGGGCTGCGGTGGCGATCGGGATAGCGGCAAACGTCCGCAAATGGCGTCGGTGGCGGAGCGCCTGGCCGATGCGGTGATGCTTACCAGCGACAATCCACGCAGTGAAGACCCTCAAACCATCATTGATCAGATGCGCGCAGGACTGCGTGCCCCCGACAGCGTGAAAGAGAATACCCACCGGGCAGCGGCCATTGCGCAAGTGGTGTCAGCAGCCTCTGCACAGGACGTGATTCTGGTGGCCGGCAAGGGCCATGAGGATTATCAGGAAATTAACGGCGTGCGACATCCTTCCGATGATCGCCTGCTGGCCCGTGATGCGCTGGCCGCTTACCGCAAACCGGGGGGTGTGCAGTGATGCGACTTTCCCAGGTAGCACAGTGGACAGGTGGCCGGTTGCAGGGTGAAGACCTGACCGTGCCCGCGGTCGTCACGGATACTCGCAACATGACCCCGGGCAGCTTGTTCGTTGCCCTCAAGGGCGATCGCTTTGATGCCCATGATTTCCTGACGCAAGCGCAGGCAAACGGTGCCAGTGCGGCGCTGGTCGATCGTGAGCAGGAGGTCTTTGCTTCTGCGGTGCAGGTCGCTGATACCCGTCAGGGGCTGGGTCGGCTTGCCAGCGGTTATGCCGATCAATTTACCGCCGAGCGTCTGGCGGTGACCGGCAATGCCGGGAAAACCACGGTCAAGGAAATGGCCGCTGCCATGCTGGGTAGCGACACTCTGGCCACCGCGGGCAACTTTAATAATGACATTGGTGTGCCGTTGACCCTGTTACGGCTGCGGGCCGAGCACCGTTATGCAGTGATTGAGCTGGGAGCCAATGCTCCGGGGGAAATCGCCTGGACCAGTCAACTGACCAAACCGAAGGTGGTGCTGGTGACCAATGTGACCGGTGCCCATCTGGAAGGATTTGGCTCCATGCAGGGCATTGCCAATGCCAAGGCGGAAATTTTTGGCGGCTGTGTGCCGGGTGGTCGGGCCATCATCAACAACGATGATTCCTTCGCCGAGTTTTTTGCGGGCGAAGCCATCAAGGCCGGGCTCAATGTGATTCGCATTAGCACCCGTGGGGCGGCAGACCTGTATGCCGAACAAATTGTTCTGCATCAGGACCGGGCTGAATTTGTCCTGCAGCCGCTGGGTGAAACGGTCACTGTGCCACTGCCGGGGGCCCACCAGGTCAACAATGCCCTGATGGCATGTGCAGCGGTTCGTGCGCTGGGTGTTGAGCTGGCCGAAGTGCTGCCGCGGCTGGCTACGCTCAAACCGGTGCCAGGGCGTATGAACCTGCACCCGGTAGCGCAGGGCGTGTTGGTTGACGATACCTACAACGCCAATCCCGGTTCGGTGCGTGCGGCAATCGACTGGCTGGCCAGTCAACCGGCGCCACGGATGCTGGTGCTGGGTGCCATGGGCGAGCTGGGGCCGCAGGCCGACACTCTGGTCGCAGAGTTGGGGGCGTATGCCCGTGAAAAAGGATTGGACAGACTGGTCGTCATGCGCGGCGCGCAAGCGGCGGCCAGTGAATTTGGCGATCAGGCATTGATTGCCGATGAGCATCAACAGGCGGTGGACTGGAGTGCCCCGGTGCTGCAAGACGGCGGCACCGTGTTGGTGAAAGGTTCGCGCACGGCCGGCATGGAAGCGGTGGTGCAACAACTGACACTGGGCGCTGGCCCTCATACACAAACAAAGGGGACGCACTGATGTTGCTCTGGCTGGCTGAATACCTGGCGCAGTTCCATAACGGTTTTCTGGTGGTTCAGTACATCACCCTGCGCGGCATCCTGAGCGTGCTGACGGCGTTGTTCATCGCCTTCTGGGTAGGCCCGATCATGATCCGCAAGCTGCGTGAAAAGCAGGTCGGGCAGGCAATTCGTGAGGATGGCCCCAAGAGCCACTTGAGTAAGGCCGGCACCCCGACCATGGGGGGGGCGCTGATTCTGGTGGCCATTGTCATTTCCACGTTGCTGTGGGCGGATCTGAGCAACCGCTTTGTGTGGATCACCCTTGGGGTGCTGTTCATTTTTGGTGCCGTGGGTTGGGTAGATGACTGGCGCAAGGTGGTGGAAAAGAACCCGCGCGGTCTGCCCGCCCGGTGGAAGTATCTGTGGTTATCAGTGGGTTCGCTGGGGGCGGCGTTTGCGCTGTTCTTTACGGCCCAAAGCCCGGTGGAAACCCAGCTGATTGTGCCGTTCTTCAAGAACGTGGCCATCAACATGGGCTGGTTCTACATCGTGCTGACTTACTTTGTGATCAACGGCACCAGCAACGCGGTGAACCTTACCGACGGGCTGGATGGGCTGGCCATCATGCCTACCGTGCTGGTGGGTGGCGCGTTGGGCATCTTTGCCTATGCCGGTGGGCATACCGAATTTGCCACCTACCTGCAGATCCCCTACGTCGCCGGTGCCGGTGAGCTGGTGATTATCTCTGCGGCACTGTGTGGGGCCGGGCTGGGTTTTCTGTGGTTCAACGCCTACCCCGCTCAGGTGTTCATGGGCGATGTGGGGGCATTGGCACTGGGTGCCGTGCTGGGTGTGATGGCGGTGATCGTCCGCCAGGAAATTGTGCTCTTCATCATGGGCGGTGTGTTTGTGATGGAGACGGTCTCGGTGATGTTGCAGGTGGGCTCGTTCAAGCTTACCGGCCGGCGGATTTTCCGTATGGCGCCGATTCATCACCACTTTGAACTGAAAGGGTGGCCGGAGCCGAAGATTATTGTGCGGTTCTGGATCATCACCGTGATTCTTGTACTGGTGGGTCTGGCGACCCTGAAGATCCGATAGGGGCTTGAGTTAGGCATATGGCGAAAGACGGTTTCGATCTGGTCATCGGCCTCGGCGTATCCGGGCGTTCCGTGATCCGTTATCTGACGGATCAGGGGATGCCTGTGCGTGCGCTGGATACCCGTGCCGAGCCGGCGGGTCTGGATGCCCTGCGAGCCGACTTCCCTGAGGTGAAAATTCACACCGGCGGCTTCAAGGCCGGCTGGATGAAAAAGGCCCGTCGGTTGATTGTCAGCCCCGGGGTGGCGGTCTCTACGCCCGCCATCGCCGAGCAGGTTGTGGCTGGCAAGGAAGTCATTGGTGATGTGGAGCTGTTTGCGCGCGCTGCCAGTGAGCCCGTCGTGGCGATTACCGGTTCCAATGCCAAGAGCACCGTGACGACGTTGCTGGGTCAGGTCGCGGATGCCTGTGGAATGAATCCCGGCATCGGCGGCAATCTGGGTGTGCCTGCACTGGATCTGTTGAGTGATCAGGCCAGGCTCTATGTGCTTGAGTTGTCCAGCTTCCAGCTGGAAACCACCTACAGCCTGAGCGCCGATGTGGCCACCATTCTTAACGTCTCTCAGGATCATCTGGACCGCTATGCCAGCTTTGCCGATTACCTGGCGGCCAAGCAGCGCATTTACGACGGGTGTCAGGTGGCGGTATGGAATCGGGATGATCCGGCAACCCGTCCGCCTGCGACGGTGCCGAGACAAGTGACCTTTGGTGCACACCCGGAAGCCGATTACCGCCTCGATAGTGAGAGCGGACAGTTGCTGTGCCGTGGTGAGCCATTGTTGGAATTGTCGGAGCTGGCGCTCACCGGCCATCACAATGCCATGAATATCCTCGCGGTGTTGGCCATCAGCGATGCGCTGGCGCTGAACCGTGACAAGGCATTGGCCACGGTAAAAACCTTCACCGGGCTGGCCCACCGTTGTCAGCTGGTTGCCGATAGTGGCGGCGTGCGCTGGTTCAACGATTCCAAGGCGACCAATGTGGGTGCCACGCTGGCGGCGCTGACAGGGATTGGCGAAAGCATTGAGGGCAAGGTCATCCTGATCGGAGGCGGGCAGGGCAAAGGGCAGGATTTCTCGCCGCTGGCAGAGCCTGCTCGTCAGTATCTGCGTGCTGCCTTGCTGATGGGTGAAGACCGAAACGTACTGGCCGAAGGCATGTCTGCGGCGCCCTGTGAATTGGTGGCTGACATGCAGGCTGCTGTGGCCCGGGCCCATGCTCTGGCCCAACCTGGTGATGCCGTGCTGTTGTCGCCCGCCTGCGCCTCGTTCGATATGTACAGTGGCTTCGCGGCACGTGGGGATGATTTCGCATCACGGGTTCGGGAGGTGTGCCATGACTGAGCGCATGATCCTGAAACTGGATAGCAAAGGGGTCGACAAACCGTTGCTGTGGACCGCGATCCTGCTGGCGTTGGCTGGTCTGGTGATGGTGTCCTCCGCGAGCTTGCAGATTGCCGAAACCCGTCTCGGTGACCCGTTCTATTATGCCCTGCGCCATGGCATTTACCTTGCCCTGGGACTGGGTGTGGGCGCATTCGTGTATTACGCGGTCCCGCTGGCCCTGCTGGAGCGCCTGCGCTTTGTGATGCTGCCGGTGGCGCTGGTGGTGCTGGTGATGGTGTTTATCCCGGGGCTGGGGCGCACCGTGAACGGGTCGACTCGCTGGATTGCCCTGCCGGGCCTGACAATCCAGGCATCGGAAATCGTGAAGCTGTGCTTCGTGTTGTACATGGCTGGCTACGTGGCAGAACGCAAGGCGGCGCTGGAGGCAGAGTGGAAAGCGTTTTTGCTGCCGCTGGGGCTGTTGGGCGTATTGATGCTGTTGCTGCTGCTGGAACCGGACTTTGGTGCAGTGGTGGTGCTGGGTATTACCGCCATGGGCATGTTGTTCCTGTCTGGCGTGCCGACCCTGCGTTTTCTGTTGATTGGTCTGACGGCGGTGGGGCTGGGGGCGCTGGTGGCCGTGGCCGAACCCTACCGCGTGGCGCGTCTGATGACCTTTACCGATCCCTGGTCTGATCAGTTCGGGGCGGGTTACCAGTTGACCCAGAGCCTGATTGCCTTCGGCCGCGGGCACCTGACAGGGGTTGGGCTGGGTAACAGCGTGCAGAAACTGTTTTACCTGCCGGAAGCCCATACCGACTTCGTTTATGCCGTGATGGCAGAAGAACTGGGGCTGTTGGGAAATATCGCGTTGATCAGCGGCTTTATCTTGCTGGGCTGGCGGGTTTTCCGGCTGGGCCATTCGCTGGAAGAGCGCGGTTTTCTGTATCACGCCTACCTGGTTTATGGCTGTGCGTTTGTGTTCTGTTCCCAGGCCTTTATCAATCTGGGCGTGAACATGGGCATGTTGCCGACCAAGGGACTAACGCTGCCCTTTATCAGCTATGGCGGCTCTTCGCTGCTGGTGTCTGCCGCCATGATCGGGTTGATCCTGCGGGCCGGGGCCGAAGCCGAACAGTTGAAAGCCAGAGGGAGGACGGCGCGATGAGTCGGACCATCCTGATCATGGCTGGCGGCACGGGGGGGCATGTGTTCCCTGCCCTTGCCGTCGCAGACCAGTTGCGCGCGCGAGGCTTCGACATTCTCTGGCTGGGAGCGGAGCACGGAATGGAAGGCCAGCTGGTGCGGCGACATGGCTATGACATTGCCGAGCTGTCGGTATCGCGTCTGCGCGGTGGTGGTCTCAAGCGCAAGCTGACGGCGCCGTTCAACCTGCTACGTGCGGTGCTGCAGGCGCGTCAGATTATTCGTCAGCGCCAGCCTGTGCTGGCGGTGGGGTTTGGCGGTTTTGCCAGTGGCCCTGGTGGGTTGGCGGCAAGACTGTGCAAGGTGCCGGTGGTAGTGCATGAGCAGAACGCCGTACCGGGATTGACCAATCGACTGCTGTCCAAAATGGCCACCGTCACGCTGGAAGGGTTCGAGGGCGCGTTCATTGGCAAGCAGGCGTGCTGGGTGGGTAACCCGGTGCGGGCTGACATTGCGGCCATTGCCGAACCGGTCAATCGCTATGCCCGGCATCAGGGTGGCCTGCGCGTACTGATCGTTGGTGGCAGTCAGGGAGCCTTGGTGCTTAATCGGGACCTGCCGGAACTGCTGTTGGCGGTGCTGGGCCGCGATATTCAGGTTCGCCATCAGTGTGGCGCGGGACGCACGGCCGAGGCCGCGCCGATTTACGACGCGCTGGGCATGAATGCCCAGGTCAGTGAGTTTATTGATGACATGGCAGAGGCCTACGGCTGGGCGGATCTGGTGATCTGTCGCGCCGGTGCCCTGACGGTGGCTGAGGTGGCAGCCGCAGGTGTGGCGGCACTGTTCATTCCATTGCCCACGGCAGTGGACGACCACCAGACATTGAACGCCCGTTGGTTGTCAGACCGGGGCGCGGCCCTGCTGTTGCCCCAGCGGGAACTGAGCGCGGCCACCCTGGCCGCGACACTGAAACCGGTTGCAGAACGGGGTGCGCTGTCGCAAATGGCACAGCGAGCTCGTGAGCAGGCCGTGGTCGATAGCGCCGAGCGCGCGGCCACGCTGTGTGAGGAGGTGGCCAATGGCCGATAACGACAACATCCATACGGTGCCGGAGATGCGCCGAATTCGCGGTATCCATTTTGTGGGTATCGGTGGTGTAGGGATGTGCGGTATCGCTGAGGTGCTGGCCAATCAGGGCTATGCCATCAGTGGCAGTGACATCAAGGAATCGCCGGTGGTCGCTCGCCTGCGCAGCCTTGGTGTGCGCGTCGAAATCGGTCATCGAGCCGAGAATATTGATGGTGCCGACGTGGTAGTGACGTCGACGGCGGTCAACACCGAGAACGTGGAAGTGGCCGAGGCCCATGCCCGGCGAGTGCCGGTGGTGCCGCGTGCACAGATGCTGGCGGAGCTGATGCGTTTCCGCCATGGCATCGCCGTCGCCGGCACCCACGGCAAGACAACGACGACGTCCATGACGGCGGCGATCATGGCAGAAGCCGGGCTTGATCCCACCTTCGTTATTGGCGGGCGCCTGAACAGTGCCGGGACCAATGCCCGTCTTGGCCAGAGTCGCTACCTGGTGGCAGAAGCCGACGAATCCGATGCCAGCTTCCTGCACCTGCAGCCCATGAGCGCCATCGTCACCAACATCGAAGCCGATCACATGCACACCTACGGTGGTGATTTCGCGCAACTGGAAAACACCTTTGTGGAATTCCTCCACAATCTGCCGTTTTACGGTGTGGCGGTGATGTGTGTGGATGATCCCGTGGTGCGAAAGCTGTTGCCACGGGTGAATCGTCAGGTGATTCGTTACGGCTTCAGCGAAGATGCGGACCTGCGTGCCGAAGACGTTCAGCAGCAAGGCATGACGACCACATTCCGTGTCATCCGCAAGGAAGGGGAGCCGCTGCAGATCTCTCTGAACATGCCGGGCAAGCACAATGTGCTGAATGCCCTGGCAGCCATTGCGGTGTCGGCTGACGAAGGCGCCGATGACGAGGCTATCGTTCGTGGCCTGAATAATTTCTCGGGAGTGGGGCGCCGCTTTGATGTGCAGGGCGAATATCACTTTGACGGTGGCAGCGCGACCCTGGTGGATGATTACGGTCATCACCCCAGCGAGGTTGGAGTGACCATTGATGCGATTCGTGCCGGTTGGCCTGGCCGCCGTCTTGCCATGCTGTTCCAGCCGCATCGCTATACCCGCACCCAGGATCTCTATGAGGATTTCGTGGAAGTCCTGTCCGGGGTGGATGTGTTGCTGATGCTGGAAGTGTATGGCGCGGGTGAAGATCCGATTCCTGGCGCTGATGCCCGGGCGCTGTGTCGCAGCATCCGCAAGCGTGGTCAGGTGGAGCCGGTGTTTGTGGATGACCCGGCCAAATTGGCGACTATTTTGAATACCCAACTTCGTGATGGTGATCTGTTGGTCACTCAGGGGGCCGGTAACGTCGGGGCCATTGCGAAGGAACTGGCTGAACAGGGAGGCGCCAAGCGTGGATAAGGTGCTGCTGAAGAAGCAACTGGCCAGCATTGGCCGGGTAGCGGTACTGGCAGGCGGCAAATCCGCCGAGCGTCCGGTGTCACTGAAAAGTGGTGCTGCCGTGCATCAGGCGTTGCGCAACCTGGGGTTGATTGCCGAGCTGGTGGATCCTGCGGACAAGAGTGTGGATACCCTCAAGGGGTTCGATGCCGCCTTTATTGCCCTGCATGGCCGTGGTGGTGAAGACGGTGTGATCCAGGGCGTACTCGAACACCTGGGCATCCCTTACACCGGCTCCGGGGTAATGGCCTCGGCCATTGGCATGGACAAGGTGCGCACCAAGCAATTGTGGAAAGGCGCGGGGCTGCCGACACCGGCATTTTATGTGGCCGGTCGTGAGGAGTTGGAGTTGGGCTTTCCGCTGATGATCAAGCCTGCCCATGAGGGCTCTTCTATTGGCATGGCCAAGGCCGATAACGCGGAACAGCTGGCCGCCGCGCTCGAGGAAGCGGGCAAGTTCGATTCTGATGTGCTGGTCGAGGCCTGGGTAAACGGCCCGGAGTATACCGTGGCGTTGCTGGGCGACGAGGCGTTGCCGGCCATTCGTCTGAAGACGCCCCATGCCTTTTATGACTTCGAGGCCAAGTACCAGTCTGACAGCACCGAATATCTCTGTCCGGCAGGGCTGGACGAAGCTGACGAAAAGGCCATCCGCCAGCTGGCGCTGACCGCTTTCCGTGTGGCTGGTTGCCGGGGCTGGGGCCGTGTGGACGTGATGCGCGACGCCGAGGGCCAGTGGCAGTTGCTGGAAGTGAATACCGTGCCGGGGATGACAGACCATTCCCTGGTGCCCATGGCAGCGAAAGCGGCGGGCCGTGATTTCGATGCCCTGGTGGGTGAGATCCTGCTGCTGGCGGTGGAGCAGACCGGTGGCTAACAATGCCCCGGCGCCCCGTGGCGCTCGCCGCAAGCCTGCCAAAAAGGCGGGCGTGCCGCTGCAGGAGCGATTGTCTGCCGCGGTGCCGTGGATGTTGGTGGGCAGTGTGGCGGTGGTGCTGTTGCTGGGTGTGATTTATCTGCCCGCCGCACTGGATGGTTATCCCATCCGCAAAGTGGGCGTTGACGGTGTGACAGACGTGCGTCGTCAGCAGCAGATCCAGACCGCGTTGGCGGCGCTGGTGCGAGATGAAAACTATTTTTCTGTGCCGCTGGAAGAGATCTACCAGCAGGCGCAGGGGCTGAGCTGGGTAGAAGGCGTGTCAGTGCGCCGCCAGTGGCCCGACACCGTGGTGTTGACCGTGGAAGAGCGGCGCCCGGTGGCGGTGTGGAACGAAACCGTGTTGGTGTCGGATAGCGGGGAGCCCTTTAAGGCGCTCAAGCAGTACGACCTGAGCGGCCTGCCACACCTGAATGGCCCTGAACAACGGCTGGAGGAAGTCATGGCTTTCTATCACAGCATGGGCAAGATGCTGGCGGATGTGGATCTGGGCATTCGCAGTATGGACGTCAACGCACGACTGACCGCGCGGCTGACGCTGGATAATGACATGCAACTGGTGGTCGACCGTGAGCAGTACACCACCAAACTTCGCCGCTTTGTGCGGCTTTATCGGGGTGTGCTGAGCACGGACAGTCGCCGCGTCACCCGCGTGGATCTGCGTTATGCAGATGGCATGGCGGTGACCTGGGGCGAGCAGAGTTAGGAGTTAGGTGACATGGCAACAGAAACGGAAAACATGATTGTCGGTCTCGACATTGGCACCTCCAAGGTGGTGGCCATCGTCGGGCAGACATCTGCCGATGGCACCATGGAAATCGTCGGCATTGGCTCACAGCCCTCTCGCGGCATGAAGAAAGGCGTGGTGGTGGATATCGAGGCCACGGTGCGCTCCATTCAGCGCGCGGTCGAAGAAGCAGAGCTGATGGCGGGCTGTCACATTCACACTGTCTACGCAGGTATTGCCGGCTCTCATGTGCGAAGCCTCAACTCCCACGGCATTGTCGCCATTCGTGATCGTGAGGTCGCCCAGGCTGATATCGACCGGGTCATTGATGCCGCCCAGGCGGTAGCGATTCCGGCCGACCAGAAGACCCTGCATGTGCTGCCGCAGGAATATGTGGTGGACAATCAGGAAGGTGTCCGTGAGCCCATTGGCATGAGTGGCGTGCGTCTTGAAGCCAAGGTGCATCTGGTTACCTGTGCGGTCAATGCGGCCCAGAACATCGAGAAGTGTGTGCGTCGCTGCAACCTGGAAGTGGACGACATCATTCTCGAACAGCTGGCCAGTGCCCATGCGGTGCTGACGGAAGATGAGCGTGAACTGGGTGTCTGTATTGTGGATATCGGCGGTGGCACCACAGACATTGCCATCTTTACCGAAGGGGCGATTCGTCATACCGCCAATATTCCGATTGCCGGTGACCAGGTGACCAACGATATCGCCATGGCCCTGCGTACCCCCAAGCAGCATGCCGACGAAATCAAGATCAAGTACGCCTGCGCGCTGACCCAACTGGCCGGTGCCGACGAAACCATCAAGGTGCCCAGCGTTGGCGACCGTCCACCGCGGACCCTCAGCCGCCAGAATCTGGCCGAAGTGGTCGAGCCTCGTTACGACGAGTTGTTCACGCTGGTGCAGGCGGAAATTCGCCGCTCCGGTTTTGAGGACCTGATCCCGGGCGGCATCGTGCTCACCGGTGGCTCTTCCAAGATCGAAGGCGCGGTAGATCTGGCAGAAGAAATTTTCCATATGCCGGTACGCCTGGGGGCGCCCCAGGGGATCGCCGGGCTCACCGATGTGGTGCGTAACCCGATCTATTCCACGGCGGTGGGCCTGTTGCTGTACGGCCAGCGTATGGAAAAAGACGGTGGCAGTGCTCGCGCCCAGGCCGGTGGCGGACAGGTGGACTGGATGGAGCGCTTCAAGAACTGGTTTAAAGGCAATTTTTAAGGCGGTGTTGTTGGAAACGCGACATCACCGCCAATGAGCGCAAGCGGCGGTTCCGGGCCGCGGTAACACCACCGGAACATTCGACGTGACGTTATGAAGTAAACAGGGAAGCAACAAACGGGAGATCAACCATGCAATTCAAACTGGAAGACAGCGTGCCCCATGGCGCGGTAATCAAAGTGGTAGGTGTCGGTGGTGGCGGCGGTAATGCCGTGGACCACATGGTGCGCTCCGGTGTTGAGGGGGTGGATTTCATCTGCGCCAACACCGATGCACAGGCCCTGCGTAATGCTCAAGCCAAGACCGTGATTCAGCTGGGAAGCCAGGTGACCAAGGGTCTGGGTGCGGGTGCTAACCCCGAAATCGGTCGTCAGTCTGCGCTGGAAGACCGCGATCGCATTGCCGAACTGCTGGACGGTGCCGATATGGTCTTTGTGACCGCTGGCATGGGCGGCGGTACGGGTACCGGTGCCGCTCCGGTCGTGGCGGAAATCGCCAAGGAGCTGGGTATCCTCACCGTGGCGGTTGTGACCAAGCCGTTCCCCTTCGAAGGCAAGAAGCGCATGCGCTCTGCGCAGGAAGGGATCGAGGAGCTCAAGGAGCATGTTCACTCCCTGATCACCATCCCCAACGAAAAACTGCAGTCTGTTCTGGGTGGTTCCACCAGCCTGCTGGATGCCTTCAAGGCGGCCAACGACGTACTCCAGGGTGCGGTGAAAGGGATTGCCGATCTGATCGTGCGTCCGGGGATGATCAACGTGGATTTCGCCGACGTTCGTACAGTAATGAGCGAGCTGGGTACGGCGATGATGGGCTCCGGTACCGCCAGTGGCGAGGAACGTGCAGCTGATGCAGCTCGTGCGGCCATTTCCAGCCCGCTGCTGGAAGATGTGGACCTGCGCGGCGCCCGTGGCATTCTGGTCAACATCACCGCTAACGAATCCATCGCGCTGGACGAGTTCTCTGAAGTGGGCGAGATCGTCAGTGAGCTGGCCGGTGAAGATGCCAACGTGATCATCGGTACCGCGATCGACCCGGATATGGGCGATAACATCAGTGTGACTGTCGTCGCCACCGGTCTGGGTGCTGCCCAGCAGGAACTAAAAGTGGTGCGTGGCCGTCAGACTCCTGTCGCCGCTGATGGTCGAGTGGACTACAGTGATCTGGATCGTCCCGCTGTGGAGCGCAAACGCGCCGCTCAGCAGGCAGCCAGCGGTCGTGGCCAGCAGGCGGTAAACACCGCGGAAGATCTGGATTTCATTGATATTCCGACCTTCCTGCGTCGTCAGGCCGACTAACGGTCTGGCGGCATTGGTGCAAAATCAGGGAGTTGCAGTATAATTGCGCCCTAATTTTGTGTTGAGGAAAGCGGTATCCCGAGGATACCCGCAGCTGTGTGACAGACAGATGATCAGACAACGAACACTGAAAAACGTGATCCGCGCAACTGGCGTGGGCCTTCACACCGGCGAAAAGGTTTACATGACTGTGCGCCCGGCACCGGTTGATACCGGCATCGTGTTCCGGCGTGTGGACCTGGAGCCGGTGGTGGAGATCAAGGCCGCCGCCGATGCGGTGGGCGAAACCACACTCTCATCCACCCTGGTTCAGGATGGCGTGAAAGTCGGTACTGTGGAGCATTTCCTGTCCGCCATGGCGGGCCTGGGCATTGATAATGCCTTTGTGGAACTCTCCGCACCGGAAATGCCGATCATGGATGGCAGTGCCGGTCCGTTCGTCTTCCTGCTGCAGTCAGCCGGTATCAAGGAACAGGAAGCCGCCAAGAAGTTTATCCGCATCAAGAAGGAAGTGACGGTGCGGGAAGGGGACAAGACGGCAACGTTCGTGCCCTTTGATGGCTTCAAGGTGACTTTCTCCATTGAATTCGATCACCCGGTATTTGAAGACCGAAACCAGGTGTCCAGCATCGACTTCTCTACGACCTCGTTCGTAAAAGAAGTGGCGCGGGCCCGAACGTTCGGTTTCATGCGGGATATCGAATTCCTGCGCAGCCAGAACCTGGCGCTGGGCGGCAGCGTAGACAACGCGATTGTGGTGGATGAATACCGGATCCTTAACGAGGACGGTCTGCGTTACGAGGACGAATTCGTCAAGCACAAGATGCTGGATGCCATTGGCGATCTGTATCTGCTGGGGCACAGCCTGATTGGCGAGTTCATTGGCCACAAGTCCGGCCATGCCCTCAACAACGCGCTACTGCGGGAAATTCTCCGTCAGGAGGACTCCTATGAGGTGGTCACTTTCGAAGATGCCACCGACGCACCTGTCTCTTACATGCGACCGGTGCTGGCAGCCGAATAAGGCCGCCACACGTCGAAGCCCTGTGACCAGCCGGCGGTTCTCCCGCCGCTGGCTGGTACCCTTCGGGCCTCTCTCCGCTATGCCGGAGGTTCATTACCCGCAACGACGGGAGCGCAATTTCAGCGCATCAACCCTCACCGTTTACACGGTGACAGCATTTTTCAAACGGACGTGAGCCTGGATCGCGAGTTTAATGGCGGTTTAGTCGCTTTCTCCGCGGCTGGCCAGGCGCTCCAGTGATGCCTTTAGGCCGTCATCCTCGATAGTGTCAGCCAAAGCCTGAATGTGTCGGGCACTTTCCTGGCTAAGTCTGGGAATGTTGGCACGCGCCTTGCCTGCATAAGTGTGGGCAGACAGTCCGGGCTGACGTTTGCCGCCCACGACAATCTTTACCTGTTCGCCGGGTAGTGCCTGCTGGAGCCGAGGAAGATGGAATCGCAGCAGCTGGGCGGTAGCGCTGGTTTCTACCAGCGCTAGCCAGCGCTGTTGATCCCGGATCAGCGTCACCCGCTCGCGCAGGGCGGGGGGTAGGCAATCGAGCGGGTTTTGCTCGGCCTGGGAGGGTGATTTTCTTGCCTCTCGCATCAGTGCTGACAGGGTGGCGTTACCGCTGAGCAGTGAGAGGAGGGCTTTGGGCGAAGTTGTCTTGCTCATGGCTTTTACTTAGACTAGCCTGCCAATTGTAAAAAAGATTATAAAGAGTTGGGCGTAACTATTTGAATTTAGTCGAAATAAGCGGCTTTTTACCGGTGCGTTACACGAATTTATGAATATCATAGTCCTTAACAGCAAGCGCGGCCATTCGCGTACCCTGCCTGTCCCCCGCCATTGGCCGTGGATGTTGGCGGGGGTGTTTCTGCTGTTACCGGTACTGGTGGCAGTGGGCACTTACCAACTCATCTATCATGTCAGCGATCAGCCCGAATTCACCCCGGTGATGACCGAGCGTTTTGCCGAACAGCTCCATGAGCAACAGCTGGCGCTGGCGGATCTGGATCAGCTGAGTCAGGAGCAGTTTCGCGCCTTGACCCTGAAACTGGCCCAGGCCCAGGCGCGGCTGGTGCGTCTCGATGCGCTGGGCGAGCGGCTTGTAGAAGTGGCCGATGTGGGCAGCGACGAGTTCGATTTCAGTACCATCCCCGGGCTGGGTGGTCCGGAGTCTGCGGATGAAGGTGCCAGCTATGAGCTGCCTTCCTTTATGGAGGCTGTGGACCAGATGACGGCAACCCTGGAGCGGCGCGAACGTCAGTTGGAGATCCTGGAAGATCTGCTCGCTGACAAGCAGATTGAAGACCAGACCTGGTTGTCCGGCCGCCCTCTTAGTAAAGGCTGGATGTCCAGCCGCTTTGGTCGCCGCTCAGATCCCTTCACAGGTCGTGTGGCCTGGCACAAGGGGGTGGACTTTGCAGGCAAGGTGGGAACTCCCATCATTGCCACTGGCTCCGGTGTAGTGACATTTTCCGGCGAGCGATCTGGTTACGGTAAAATGGTGGAGATCAACCACGGTAACGGCATTACCACCCGTTATGGGCATGCTGCGGAACTGGTGGTTGAGTCCGGGGAAATCGTCAGGACCGGGGACACCATTGCCAAAGTCGGTAATTCCGGACGATCAACAGGGCCGCATGTGCACTACGAAGTGTTGAAAAATGGCGCCCAGGTTAACCCTCAGCCCTATATTTATCGTGCAAGACGCTGAAATGACAGCGAAAACGGCCCCTTAGGGGCCGTTTTTCATGGGCAGGCCTTGATAACCGTGAATACCACCTTATCTCTCCAAACTATTGTGTTTAGAATGGCTCCCTTGCCTGAGTCCGTCTCGTGTCCGCTGGGGTCGTGCGTGCGCGACAATTCGTTCTGGCGGTTTTTTCCCGCACGTGACGGAGTGGCCTGACTGTTTACTGAATCGGAAGTTTTATGCTGGGTACCATCGTAAAAAAAATTATCGGCACCAAGAATGATCGTGAACTCAAGCGCATGGCGAAGCTGGTGGAAGCGATCGGTAGCCATGGGGAAGCGCTGGCGAATCTGACTGACGGCGAGTTACAGCACAAAACAACAGAATTCCGCGACGCCTTCCAGCAAGGCAGGACTCTGGATGAGTTGCTGCCTGAAGCATTTGCGGTGGTCCGTGAGGCTTCAACCCGGGTCATGGGCATGCGTCACTTCGACGTTCAGATGATGGGAGGGATTTCCCTCCATGAAGGGCGAATTTCTGAAATGCGCACCGGTGAGGGTAAAACCCTGACCGCGACCCTGCCAGCATATCTTAACGCCTTGTCCGGCCATGGTGTTCACGTGGTGACGGTGAATGATTACCTGGCCGAGCGGGATGCCAACTGGATGCGTCCGCTCTATGAGTTCCTGGGTCTGTCGGTTGGGGTGATCTTGTCCCAGCAGCCCTCCGAGCAGAAGCGTGTCGCCTATAATTCCGACATAACCTACGGCACCAATAACGAGTACGGGTTCGATTACCTGCGTGACAATATGGCTTTCCGGTTGGAAGACCGGGTTCAGCGTGGGTTGAATTACGCCATTGTCGATGAGGTGGATTCCATTCTTATTGATGAAGCGCGTACACCGCTGATCATCTCCGGCCCGGCGTCGGATTCCTCCGAGCTGTACATGGCCATCAACAAGTTGATGCCAAATCTGAAAGGGCAGACAGAGGAAGACGAAGGCGATTATTTCGTCGATGAGAAACAGCGGCAGGTGGAACTGACCGAAGATGGCCATCAGAAGATCGAATCCCTGTTGGTCAGCAATGGCCTTTTGGAAGAAGGTGAAAGCCTTTATGCAGCCCATAACCTGGCCCTGCTGCACCATGTGCACGCGGCCCTGAAGGCCCATGCCCTGTTCCATGTCGACCGGGACTACATTGTCCAGGGTGGCCAGATTGTGATTGTGGACGAGCATACTGGTCGTACCATGCCCGGCCGTCGCTGGTCAGAGGGTATCCACCAGGCGATTGAGGCCAAAGAAGGGGTGAACATTCAGCAGGAAAACCAGACGCTGGCGTCCACCACCTTCCAGAACTACTTCCGTCTCTATAACAAGTTGTCCGGCATGACCGGTACAGCCGATACCGAAGCGCTGGAATTCCGCCAGATTTATGGCATGGATGTGGTGGTTATCCCCACCAACAGACCCATGGTGAGGGTGGATGCCAATGACCTGGTGTATCTGAGCCTGCAGGAAAAATTCGATGCTATCGTTGACGAAATCAGAAAAGCGGTAGACAAGGGCGCGCCTGTGCTGGTCGGTACCGCCACGATTGAGGCCTCTGAGTATCTCTCCAAGCGGCTTAAACAGGACAAGATTCATCATGAAGTCCTGAACGCCAAGTTCCACCAGCGTGAAGCACAGATTATTGCCCAGGCGGGTCGTCCCGGTGCCGTGACCATTGCCACCAATATGGCAGGCCGGGGGAATGACATCATGCTCGGGGGTAACCCGGAAGAGCAAATTAAACACATGGATGAGCCATCCGAAGCCCAGGCCGAAAAGATCCGTGCAGAGTGGCAGGCTAATCATGACAAGGTGATGGAGGCCGGGGGGCTGCACATCATTGGTACCGAGCGCCATGAGTCCCGTCGTATCGACAACCAGCTACGCGGGCGTGCCGGCCGTCAGGGGGATCCCGGTTACACCCGTTTCTTCCTGTCTATGGAAGATGACCTGATGCGAATTTTCGCTTCGGATCGTATCCGCGGCATGATGCGTTCGCTGGGGCTGGAAAACGGTGAAGCCATCGAGCACCGCTGGGTGACCCGTGCGATCGAAAACGCACAGCGTAAAGTGGAAGGGCGCAACTTCGACATCCGCAAAAACCTGCTGGAATATGACGATGTGGCCAACGATCAGCGTCAGGTTATATACAGTCAGCGTGACCAGATTCTCGAGACAGCGGATCTGACCAATTCTGTAAAAGGCATTCGTTACGATGTGCTTCAGGAAGTGGTGCACAATTATATGGCGCCGGGTTCCGTGGAGGATCAGTGGGATATCCCGGGCCTGGAAAAAATTCTTGAAGCGGAGTTCCAGAGCAATGCGCCGGTTGGCCAGTGGTTGAATGAAGACAACCAGCTCCATATTGACGGGGTTGTCGAGAAACTGGTGGAAAGTCTGGAGCAAGACTACGAGCGCAAAGAGGCAGAGATTGGTGTTGAAGACCTGCGCCGTATTGAAAAGCATCTGATGCTGCAGATTCTGGATCGACACTGGAAAGAACATCTGGCCAGTATGGATCATCTGCGCCAGGGGATTCATCTGCGTGGTTACGCCCAGAAAAATCCCAAGCAGGAATACAAGAAAGAAGCTTTTGAGCTGTTCCAGACCCTGTTAAACCAGATTCAGCACGAACTGATTCGCGTGTTGCACAGCTTCCAGGTACGTCGTGATGATGAGCTGGAACGCTTGGAGCAGCAGCGGCAGGAAGAGGCGCAGCGTCAGGCGGAAAAAATGAAAATGCAGGCGGTGGCCGAGCCGGGTACCGATGGAACAGCCGGGGCCTCAGGTGAGCGCGAGGGCCAGCAGCCCAAAACTGTCGTTCGTGACGGCCGCAAGGTGGGGCGTAACGAACCCTGCCCGTGCGGATCTGGCAAGAAATACAAGCAGTGTCACGGCAAGATTGAATAAACCCAGTCTCAAGCGAGAAGCTTCAAGCTGCAAGGAAACCAGAGCACCGGCAAAGCCGGTGCTTTCTTTGTTTAGGCTTGTCGCTTGCTGCTTGAAGCATGTAGCTGATTTTTCAAGGAAAGGGTTATGACACAGACTGAGTGGTTACCTGTTCCCGGTATCCGGCTTGCGGCCGTGGAAGCGGGCATCAAGAAAGCCAACCGTAAGGATCTGGTTGTGCTGGAACTGGCGGAAGGTTCCCGTGTCAGCGGGGTATTCACCCTGAATCGTTTCTGCGCCGCACCGGTGCAGGTGGCCAGGCAGCGACTGGCAACAACCACGCCACGGTATTTGATGATCAATACGGGCTACGCCAATGCGGGCACCGGGCAGAAGGGTATGGAAAACTGCCTGGCCAGCTGTCGATTGCTGGCGCAAGTGGCGGGTTGTGCGGAAGACGAAATCCTGCCGTACTCCACCGGAGTGATTGGCGAGCAGTTCCCGTTGCCGGCGTTCGAGAAAGGGTTACCAATGGCCTTGGCCAACCTGGATGAACACCATTGGGGCCGAGCGTCAGAAGGCATCATGACCACCGACACCTACCCGAAAGTGGCCAGCCGCCGGGTGGAAATGGCGGGTGTCCCTGTGACCGTGACCGGCATGTCGAAGGGGTCGGGCATGATCAAGCCGAATATGGCGACCATGTTGGGCTACATTGCCACAGACGCTCCCATCGCCAAGCCGCTGTTGGACCAGTGGGTAAAAGCATTGGCGGACAAATCCTTCAATCGGGTCACGGTAGACGGTGATACCTCCACCAACGATGCCTGCATGTTGATCAGCACGGCGAAGGCGGAGATGCCGGAAATCACAGAGCTGAATGCCGGCAGTCAGTTGTTGTTCAATGCACTTGAAGAGGTCTTCGTCGAGCTTGCCCAGGCGCTGGTGCGCGACGGTGAAGGTGCTACCAAGTTTGTGGCCATTACGGTGGCGGGGGCAGATAGCGAAGCGGATGCCCGTATCGTGGCGGAAACTATCGCCCATTCTCCGCTCGTCAAGACCGCCCTGTTTGCATCGGATCCTAACTGGGGCAGGATTCTGGCGGCCATTGGCCGCGCTCCCATTGCTGCATTGGACGTTAGTAAGGTGAGTGTGTGGCTTGGTGATGTGCTGCTGGTCGAGCAGGGAGGCGTAGCGGAAGACTATCAGGAGGCCAAAGGGTCGGCCGTCATGGCCCAGCCTGACATTTCCATCCGTGCTGAGCTCAATGCCGGTGAGGCTGAATGCACGGTCTGGACCTGTGACTTCAGCTATGACTATGTGAAGATCAACGCGGAATACCGAACCTAGAGGCTGTGGCTTCATCGCCCTGTAGGGGCTTGCTTGCAAGCGAGAGTGAATTTGCCTGGGCCGGCAGTCCACTGCTTCGTGTGCAAGCACGCTCCGATATTATCCCGGCCGCTGCCAGAGCGAATGGACCCAGATAAATGAGCACTGAACCTACTCCCGCCATTACCGTTGTTGCCGCCATTATCCGTGGCGAAGATGGGCGTATCTGTCTCAGCAAGCGTCCGGACCACAAGCATCAGGGCGGCCGCTGGGAATTCCCCGGTGGCAAAGTGGAGCCGGGGGAGCGGCTTGATGAGGCGTTGGCTCGTGAGCTCTATGAAGAGCTGGGCATGGCGTCGTCCCTCTCTTCTCCTTTTATGACCATTGCGCATCAGTACCCTGATTTGCACGTGACCCTGCATTTTCGGGATGTGACCGGGTGGCGAGGAGTGCCCACGGGCAGGGAAGGGCAGCAAGTTGCCTGGTTTGCCTTGAGTGATCTGGCAGAACTGTCGTTTCCGGCGGCTAACCAGCCGGTTGTGACGGCAATTATGCTCCCCCCGTGTCTTGCCATTGTGCCCGATACCATTGAGCTTAATACGTTGCTGACGGGTATCGAGCGTCTGGACAGTATGCAAACCGGCGTTTATTTGCGCGCCTGGAGTCAGCATCCTGCCCGCGAGCGCATTCTGGAGACCTGTCGTCGTGCAGGGGTGCGCGTCTGGTTGAGGGCAGATTCTCCCCTCGGAATGGCAGGGGGAATGCCGGAGGGTGTGTTCGGTTTGCATCTGCCTGCCAGTGTGCTGATGGGTTGCTCTCGCCGTCCCGATTTTTCCGGTGTGGTCTCGGCGGCTTGCCATGATCAGCAGGCGCTGGATAAAGCGGTCAGCCTGGGTCTGGATAGCGCACTGATTTCACCCGTTAACCCGACAACCACTCATCCAGACCAGCCCGCCCTGGGCTGGGAGAGAGCGGGCCAATGGGCCTGCGGGTTACCCCTTGCCTGCTACATGCTGGGAGGAGTGGGGCCGGAGGACATCTGCCTTGCCCGAGAGCATGGCGCGGTGGGCGTCGCAGGCATCCGCGCCTTTTGGAGTTAACAGTTAACAGTGAATAGTTAACAGTGTCGCGATAAGCGACTGGTTGTGACTTCAATGCATGAGGCCGCGCCCGGATTCCGGGCGCGGCCTCATGCGCTTAAAAACAAGGAAAAACCCGAAAAACTTGACAGGGTATGCTGCTCGCGCAGCCTTCACTGTTCCTCGAAATCCATCCCGGGAGTTTCCGGGTCACCCGGGATGGCATGTCGCTCTGACGCCCAGTCCCCCAAATCAATGAGTTTGCAGCGTTCGCTACAGAATGGCCGCCAGGGGTTGTTATCAAAGCGGGTCAGGCTTTTGCATTGCGGACAGGGATAGGTGCGGGTGGTGTTGTCGGACATAAAGATCAGTTGACAGTTGATAGTGGACAGCGAAAGGCTGGATCTTAACCTCTTTGACGTCAGGCGTCAGGCGTCAGGCGTCAGCATCGTAGGGTGGAAATCGGCGTGAGCCGATCTCCGCCGTTGCGAGGTGCTTGCCAGCGAAGCCCGTAGGCGTTTCAGCCTACGAATGATGGCTGGCCAGATCCAGATAAAGTTTGTGTAGCACATCCAGCTGGTCATGTAGCCTCTGCAGCGAGCCATGGTTCTCGACGACATCGTCCGCCTGATCCAGCCGTTGGGTCCGTTCCAACTGAGCTTTCATGATGGCCGCAACCTGCTCTTCGGGTACCTGGTCCCGGGCCATGGTGCGCTTCACCTGCAGTTCCGCAGGTGCATCAATGACCAGAGTGCGTTGTACCAGGTCTTTCTGGCTTGTCTCGAACAGCAAGGGAGAAACGAGCACGGTGTAGGGCGACTTGCTCGCAGCAATCTGGTTGCGAAGTTCCTGACCAATGGCCGGGTGGGTGATGCCTTCCAGCGCCTTGAGTGCGTCCGGGTCGGCAAACACGATTTCGCGCAGCGCGCGTCGATCCAGGGCGCCATCTTTCGCGATCACATGGTCGCCAAAACGCTCGGCAATCGCCTGCAATGCCGGCTGACCGGGCTCCACCACCACCCGCGAGGCCAGATCCGCATCCACAATGGTAATGCCCAGCTGGGCCAGATAATCCGTTGCGGCGGTTTTGCCGCTGCCAATGCCGCCGGTAAGACCCACTACGAACATGACATTTCCTTGGTATTCTCACTTTTTGTTTTTGCAGGAGCCATGCGAGCATGGCTCCCACACGGGCAGGAGGGCGCGGATCAACCGACCTTGAACATCCCCAGATACGAGTTGACGATGCTATCGCCCCACAGCAGGGCAATCCACCCGGCCGTGGCGAGGTAGGGGCCGAAGGGGATCTGGGTGCGTTTCTGGCCAGCAAAGACCATGGCGCCGACTGCGAAGACAAGACCGACCACCGATGAGAGCAGGATAATCAGCGGCAGGTACTGCCAGCCCACCCAGGCGCCGAGAGCCGCGAGCAGTTTAAAGTCCCCGTACCCCATGCCTTCCTTCCCGGTTAGCAGTTTGAACAGCCAATACACGCTCCAAAGGGAGAGGTAGCCTGCCATGGCGCCAATCACGGCATCAGGCAGGGACACGGGCGAGATGCCCAGCAGGGCCGCAAGCAGGCCAGCCCAGAGTAGAGGGTAGTTGAGATCATCCGGCAACAGGGTCGTGTCGGCATCAATCATGGCCGCGGCCAACAGTGTCCACGTCGCCGCAAGGGTGAATACCAGCCATCCGCCATAGCCAAACTGCCAGGCACAGATGCCAGCGAGAAGTCCACTGACGAGCTCGATAAGGGGGTAGCGTTTGCTGATGGGAGTGGCGCACCCGCGACAACGGCCCTTAAGCGCTAGCCAGCTGACAACCGGTACGTTTTCGTACCAGGCAATGGCGTGCTGACACTTGGGGCAGCGCGAGCGCGGGGTCACCAGATTGAATATCTCGTTGTCCGGTTCTTCGGGTAATTCGAGAATCTCGCGCGCCTCATGCCGCCAGCTGCGCATCATCATCTCAGGCAGGCGGTATATCACCACATTCAGAAAGCTGCCGACCAGCAGCCCGAAAAAAGCACAAAGCCCAACCAGTAAGGTTGGGCTTTCAGATAACAATTCAAAGGTGTCTTGCATTCTTAGCCTACAACATTACCCAGCTGGAAGATTGGCAGGTACATGGCAACAATCAAGCCACCGATGAGAACCCCCAGTACCGCCATGATCAAGGGTTCCATCATGCTGGTCAGTCCATCGACGGCGTTATCTACTTCGTCTTCATAGTACACGGCGACTTTTTCCAGCATGGCGTCCAAGGCGCCGGATTCTTCGCCGATGGCAGTCATCTGCAAGGCCATGGCCGGGAACACGCCGGTGGCTCGCATGGCGAACTGAAGCTGCTGCCCGGTGGCCACATCATCCTTGATCTGATGCACCGCATTTCGGTACACCACGTTGCCGGTGGCGCCGGCACAGGCATCCAGTGCTTCGATGAGCGGAACACCAGCGGAAAACGTTGTGGACAAGGTTCGTGCATAACGGGCGATAGTGGACTTGAAAGTCAGGTCACCCACGATCGGCAGTTTGAGATAGGTCCGGTCCAGCGCATTCCTGAAGGCTTCAGACTTGCGTTTCAGGGTGCTGAAGCCCACCACGAACGCAATAATGCCGACCAGAATGAACAGGAAGTTGTTACTGAGTCCCTTGGACAGGTTGATCACGAACATAGTGAACGCGGGCAGTTCGGCGCCAAAACCTTCAAACAAATCCTGAAATACCGGCACCACCTTCAACAGCAGGATGGCGGTCACAATAACAGCGGCGACCACGACGGTGGCAGGATACTTCATGGCCTTCTTGATTTTTTGCTTGAGGGCTTCGCTTTTTTCCTTGTACAGGGCAACCCGGTCCAGCATGGTTTCCAGTGCGCCGGCCTGCTCCCCTGCATCAATCAGGCTACAGTACAGGTCGTCGAAGTAATCCGGGTGCTTTGAGAGGGCGCCGGCAAAGTTATTCCCGCCTTCCACTTCCACTTTGAGCTTGAGTACAAGGTCTTTCATTGACGGGTTATCCAGCCCATCGGCAACAATTTCGAAGGCCTGTACCAGTGGAACCCCGGCTTTCATCATGGTTGCCATCTGGCGGGTAAAGATAGCGATGTCCATTGGCTTGATTTTCTTCTTGCCGCCAATGTTGATTTCCCGCTTCTTTACCACCTTCTTGGCATTGATGCCCTGTTTACGCAATTCTGCGCGAACCAGTGCAGGGCCTTTGCCGGAGGTTTCCCCCTTGACCTTCTTCCCTTGTCGGTCTATGCCTTCATAGAGAAAGGTTGCGTTTTTTTGTTCTGCTGCTTTCGTTGCCATAATTAATGTCCGCTTGTTACACGGTTAATTTCTTCCAGGCTGGTTATCCCCTGCATGACCTTGACCAGGCCCGACCGGTGCAGGTCATTGAAGCCATCTTTTCTACACTGGTCGGCAATTTCAATGGAGTTGCCTTCCTGCATGATGATACGGGCAATACCGTCTGTGATCCGGACAACCTCATACACCCCCAGTCGTCCCTTGTAACCGCCTTTGCACTTTTCACAACCAACGGGGCCATAAACAGTAAAGCCGCTGGCGACATCTTCTTCCGTGAAACCCATCTCAAGCAGTGATTGTTTCGGGATATCCACGCTTTCCTTGCAGTATTCACACAACCGCCGTGCCAGACGCTGGGCGATGATCAAAATGACCGAGGTAGCAATATTGAACGAGGGGACACCCATGTTCCGCAGACGGGTTAATGTTTCCGGCGCACTGTTGGTATGCAGAGTCGACAGCACAAGGTGACCTGTCTGGGCGGCCTTGATGGCGATGTTGGCGGTTTCCAGATCCCGGATCTCCCCTACCAGAATGATATCTGGATCCTGGCGCAGGAAGGCGCGCAAGGCAGACGCAAAATCCATTCCCTGCTTGGGATTGACGTTAACCTGGTTGATGCCTTCCAGATTAATCTCCACAGGGTCTTCTGCCGTCGAGATGTTGCGCTCAGGGGTGTTGAGAATGTTTACCCCGGTATAAAGAGAGACGGTTTTACCTGACCCGGTGGGCCCGGTGACAAGAATCATGCCCTGCGGCTTATGCAGCGCATCAAGGTACAGCTGCTTCTGGCCCTCTTCATAGCCAAGGGCATCAATGCCCATCTTGGCGGACTCGGGATCCAGAATTCGCAGAACGATTTTCTCGCCAAACAGGGTCGGGCAGGTGTTTACCCGGAAGTCGATTGCCCGGGTCTTGGAGATTTTCAGTTTGATCCGCCCATCCTGAGGCACTCGCCGTTCAGAAATGTCCAACCGGGACATTACCTTAAGGCGCGCGGCCAGCTTGCTGGCTATGTTGATGGGAGGCTTGGATACGGTCTGTAAAATGCCATCTTGGCGAAAGCGAACCCGGTAGGATTTTTCATAGGGCTCAAAGTGAAGGTCTGAGGCGCCACCTTTAATGGCGTCCAGCAGTAACTTGTTGACGAAGCGGACGATAGGAGCATCGTCGGAGCCAGATTTGGTTTCGTCGTCCTTCTCTTCCGCCGCACTGATATTCAGGTCATCAAGACCGTCATCCAGATCATCAAAGGCGCCCTCATCGGCCTCGGACTCCAGATTGTCGATCCAGTGGGTGAGTTTGTCTTCCTCAACAATAATGGTTTCGACATTCAGACCCGTATTAAAGCGGATCTCTTCCAGTGCGGGGAGATTGGTCGGATCGGCCACGGCAACATATAAGCGGCTGCCACGGCGAAACAGGGGGAGAACATGGTGTTTGGTGATCAGTTTCGGATCGACAAGGTCCCTGATCAGGCTGTCTCGCTGGAATGCGCTCAAATCAAGAATTGGGTCGCCAAACTCTTCCGCTACGGCATTGGCCACGACTTTGGCGGACAGCTTGCCGGATTCCACCAGCTTGTGGACCAGGCTGACCCGTTCCTGGCGAGCCTGTTGCTGTATTTCCTGAATGGCATCGGCGGTCAGCAGCTCCTGCTTTAGTAATCGCTGCGGCAAACCACTGAAAGTGACGTTCTGACTGGCCATGGCACCCTGCTTGTTATTGCTTAGAATGGTCGGTATGCCCAACACTTTTTTCGTAACATACCGTTTGTGGTGGGCAGAGGGAAGGCCGGGGGTCGGAAAATCAGCATCTTGCGAGGGGTTTCTCATATAAGGTCCCAAGAGTGTGTTTGCAGTGACAAGGAAAGTCATTAATTCCTGGGGGTGTGACAAAATGGGTCACCTAGTGACAAGGTGTGTGAGAGGCTTGCCGTGGCGTACGGTTTCAAGGTGCTGGTTCGAAAACGGCGAGCCTAGGCCAAAAGGCAGGGAATTCGGGGGTTGAAACAGAAAAAAGTCTGAGATAAAAAAGTTGGCCCGGTCCATGCATTTGTACCGGCAGATGCTCGCCAGGGGTGAGCTCAATAAGAAATTTGCCAAAAGTTGGAGAAACGACATGAAGAAGCAAATGCAACAGGGTTTCACCCTTATCGAACTGATGATCGTGGTTGCCATCATCGGTATCCTGGCTGCCGTAGCGATTCCGCAGTACCAGAACTATGTGTCCAAGTCTCAGGTTAGCCGTGTAATGGGTGAAGTTGGCGCCCTGCGTACCGTGGTTGAGACCTGCATGATGGAAGGCAAGGACGACACCGACTGTGATTTCGGTTGGAGCAGCAGCAACCTGCTGGGTGCTGACTTGCAAGACGGTCTTTCTGCATCTATTGACCTGGATGCTAACACCGCTGAGCTGGAGGCCACTTTCGGTGGTAACTCCTCCGCTGCAATCAACGGTGATACCCTGACCTGGTCCCGTGCAGAGACTGGCACCTGGACCTGTACTACTTCTGCAGATGAAAAATACCAGCCTGCCGGTTGTGGCGAGGCAGCAGCCGGTTCTGGTGGCTGATCCAACCTGCAACAAGCTTAACGCAAAAGGGCACCCATGAGGTGCCCTTTTGCGTTGTGGTGTTCCGTATATGTCTGAATTCAAGTTATCAAAGACAGCGCTACTCCTCCTTTCTGTTTCGCTCCTTATGCTGGCTGCGGTGGTTCATTTATCGACAACCCGGCTAAAAGAGGTCAATCGAGCCTTTTTCCCTTTGGAGTCTGCTGTTTCGAATCTGACCCTGCGCTGCTCAGAAGGCAGTCCTTTGTGGTTAGAGTCGGCCCTTATTTCGGCTGTTAAGGATCTGAAGGCGCTTTCTGGGCAGGTAGCCTTGGTGCGTAGCGATGGTTCTGTAGGCCACTGTGAGATAGGGGGGCTTCAGCGGTTTGAGTTCCTGGGAGAACGGGTTTCGGTTCAAACCCGGTTTCGCTACGGAAGCCTGACCAAGCCGATTACAGCCGCAGCGGTAATGCGTGCTGTAGCCGATGGGAAAATCGGGCTGGATTCTGAGATTGACCAGATTCTATGGAATGGTAATGGCCATCAAGAAAAAATAGATTGGCCGTTAAAAGTACAGGTTGGAGATCTTCTTTCTCATCGATCGGGTTTTTATCAGAGGGATAGAGATTCTGTTTTTGTCGTTGGTGATAAGCCGTGGTGCCCTTATTCAATGGCAAATCTGGCCAGCTTAAAAGTAAATCGAGATCGGCCTGTCGAGTATTCGAACCTGAATTATTGTTTATTGGGTGTGATGCTCGAAAAGGTGTATCAAAAAAAATATCGAGAGCTGGTCAATGAATTCTTTGATTTAGAAGGGAGGGGGATCAAGTTTGCGGAGTATCGGTATGAGAAGGATGAGGTATGGCATGATTATCGATATAACCAAATGTACAGTGAAATAAACCGTGGAAAGTTTGACTTTTATGCGATTTCTTCAGGTGCGGGAATGACAGGGAGTGCCTATTCTTATGCGTTTCTAATGCACGAAATCGTCATGTCAGATCTTGGCTCGCTGCTACTGCAAGGGCGCCCAGACAGTTGTGATAATAAGGCGATAAGAAACTGTTTCGGATATGCGTTCTATGAGTATTCTCCCCGTGTCGGTGAATTATTGTATGTCAAGGAAGGGTATCTGCCCGGCGCTGCAGGCGTTGTTGCCCTGAGCCAGTTTGGTGATGTGTTTGTCTGGCTTGGTAATTCTGATACTGAAAATGCCGCTTCAGGCGAATTGATGAAAAAGTTCTTGGTACGAATAAGCAATCATATTCATGGAATTTAGAGAAGGGCCACTTGGTGACTAAAAGAAAAATTTTCAACGATGTGGTTTTGATTTTGGTCGTTTTGGCAGTAGTTCCTAATGCGATTTGGTGGGGGTTTTCTGGTTATTTCGAAATGGGGAGGCCATTTTTCAATGTGGATTATTTTTTTTCTGCATTGGTAATGGTTTTTATGTCTCGATGGGTTGGGGCGGTTCTTGTCGTTTTGGCATTTTTCTTTGATGCCTTGGCTCTGGTTGGCCAGGTTTTTCCGATTATTGATGTATTTGATTTGCTTTATTTGGCCAGGTTTATTCCTGTTGCGCCGTGGTCTTACCAGGTGTTTGCCGGGTTTTCGGTTTTGTTCTGCTTGGGGTTTGTCTCTCTGTCTTTGTATAGTTTATTCCGCGTAGATAAAACGGTTTTTCTTGTTGTTATTAACGCTTTTGTTTTGCTGTATGCGGCGGAATCTATTTTAGGTGAGGATAGCGGAGAAAAAGTTTGGAGAGTCTCCAAAACTGGATTGATTGGCAGTCAATGGGTGTTTGCATTTGAAAGTCGGCAGGGGGCATTTTTTGATCGGTTTGACGATGAGGGTGTCGCCTTCGCGGAAGAGCCAAACTTTGGCGTTACCGAGGTTTTTTTTCAGGGAAGAGGTGAAAAACCAGAAAAAATACTATTGATTGTCGCAGAGTCATGGGGGGTCAGTGAGTCAGCGGTAATGAAAGCTGTTCTTGAGCCGTTGTATTCTGAAAATTCAGTAATCTCTAAAATCTCTCAGGGGGATATCGACTTCTCCGGTATTACTATTGACGCGGAAATGAGAGAGCTTTGTGCGCTTAGGCCATTACATTTTAGTTTTAAGGATCGCGATGAGCTATCTATGTGCCTGCCTAACATTTTAAAGAAAGATGGTTATAAAACATTTTCTATGCACGGAGCAGCGGGTTTGATGTACGACCGAACCAGTTGGTATCCCAAAGTCGGTTTTGACTCAGCAGTTTTTTTTGAGAGTAAAGTCTGGGAGAGGCGCTGCTATTCTTTTCCTGGTGCTTGTGATGCGGATATGTTTGAAGAATTGCAGGGAGCGTTCGAACAAGAAGGGAAGGTTTTTTATTACTGGCTAACGTTAAATAGTCACTCCATTTATGATTTGAGGGATCTAGATAAGAGAAGGGTCGATTGCGAGAAGCTTGGTATTGGAGATGAAACGCAGTCATGCCGAAACCTAAACCTTCACGCGCAATTCTTTGCGAACCTTGCGGAGTATGCGCAAAACCCATTCATGTCGGGGGTTGCTGTGATTGTGGTTGGAGATCATGAGCCTCCAATTCTTGATCATGCGGAAAAAACAAGAAATTTTAAAAAAGGTAAGGTTCCATGGGTAAGGTTTTTGATTGGAAACGGCGAAAGGGAAATGTGATGGGGAGTGTTTTCATGTTTCCCGAGTTTGGGGGGTTGGGGCTAAAAGAAAAAGTGCTATGTGGAATGGCGTTTGTAGCGTTTTTCTTGTTTGGGGTAATAAATGGGGATGCAGTTTACTGGAATAACTCAAAGGTAACAGCTATTGAGATGGTGTTCTCAGTTTTGGTGCTATCTGCTTTCGGGGTAAGAGACTTTGTCAGGAGTCCTTATGTCTGGATAGCTGTTTTTTTCTTTATAGCTGTACTTGGAATTAATTTGGTAGGAGGGGATTGGGGGCGAGCATCAGGGATGGCTGCTCACTTCCTGTTTTTTGCGGCTACTTTTGTACTCGTATCCCGTATTCATTCTGCTGCTTTGGCTGTTTTGCTGGGAGTTGCTGCCGGTGCAGTTTGGGGCGGGATTAGGATGATTGTGGCGTGGTATTTGATGGAGTTTCCATCAGGTTTTGATTGGCTTAATGACCCTCCCGGTTTTGCAAATATAAGACACTTTGGGTATTTGCTTTGCGTTGCTTCTGTTGTTGGTTATTGGGGTGGAGCCAAAGTGACTCTTTCGAGTAAGATGCTGTTTTGCTTGGTTTTTTTCTTCTCTTTTTCTTTGATGCTTTGGTCTGGGTCTAGAGGGGCAATTCTGGCTTCTGTCTCCGGTTGCTTTTTTCTCTTTGTTATTTTTGAAAGGCTTCGCGCTCCAGGGGTGATGGTTTTGTATATAGGCCTTTTGGTGGCAGCTATGGCGGTTTCTGCTAAATTTCCTGTAGACCAAAAAGGTATGGGTTGGGTAAAGGCATTTGATCGAAGTGTTCAAGTTAAGAGTCTTAACGGAATAAGTACGAATCGGTTTGCGATATGGGCAGACAGCGTTCATGAAATAAAGCAACACCCATTCTTGGGTAATGGTGGTGAGGCATTTGTGCGTGCTTTTCCTGATGGCTTTGCGGTTCAGGCGCATAACGGCTTTCTGCAGGTTACTTTGGAATGGGGGGGCATATTTTCAGTGATTTTCTTCACTGTGGTGTTGTCTTTGTTCCTGCGGGGGGTTGTGTGTTGCAGAAGGGGGAGGGCAGATTCTGTCTACCTCTATGCCGGCCTTTCTCTCTTCTCAACCTTGTTCGTACTCTCTTTGTATGATGGCGTTTTTTATCATGCAATGCCTTCGGCAATTTTTTCTGGAGCGTGTGCGATCATTTTGGCAGAAGTGAAGAGACTCCAAGCGCCATTGAGTAGTTGAGTTGGGAGTAAAATGAAAAACTCCCTTCCAGCAATTCGTGTGTAGGCAATCTTCCGCAGGGTGATACTGCAGAGGCATTGGCGAAGCCCAGAGTCAGGGTTGCAACCGCAACGATAGATCTACCGCCTGAATATGCTTGGTGAGTGCGCCGGAAGACAGGAACCAATGGCGGCCGGCAGGCAATACCTTGGCGTTCTCCACAGTCAAGTTGCCGGACACTTCAAGGGCGGATGACGTGGCCATTTGGGCTGCCAGCGCCAACATGTCCGCGCTGAAATTATCCAGCATGATCTGGTCTGGACTCAGCGCTGCTGCCTCCTTCAGTTCTTCGAGAGTTTCCACTTCCACAATGATTTTCTTGTTTGGAGCCAGTGCCCGTGCCCGTGCAATTGCCGCGGTTATGCCTCCGCAGGCAGCTACATGGTTTTCCTTGATCAGGAAAGCGTCATACAGTCCGATGCGATGATTTTCACAGCCGCCACACAGTACGGCATATTTCTGTGCTGCACGTAAACCGGGCAAGGTCTTTCGGGTGTCGAGAATCGTCACGGACGTCCCTGCGACGGTGTCAGCATAGTGGCGGGCGGTGGTGGCGGTGCCCATCAGGGTTTGCAGGAAATTCAGGGCGGTGCGTTCTCCAGTGAGGATCTGGCGGGTATTGCCAATCAGGGTACAGATTGTGCTGTTGGCATCCAGTCTGTCTCCGTCCGTGACATGCCATTGAACCTGAACATCACCTAACTGGTGAAATACTTCATCTGCCCAGGCTTGACCACACATGACAGCGTTTTCACGGGTAACAACGGTTGCGGTGCTGCTGCGATTGGCATCAATGAGTTGTGCGGTGATGTCGCCACACCGAATGTCCTCTTCAAGGGCAAAGGCGACGTTGCGCTGGATGTCATCACGAATGTAGTCAGGTAGTGCGGGCATGTTTTGTTCCGGAATATCGAGCCAGACGGGAACTGCGAGGCAGGCATCAATAGAGCCTGCCGGGCAGTGGTCGTGGGCAAATAAGCATTTATAAATCTGTCAGGGGGCCTTGCGATTAAAAAACTCGCGGCTCAGCTGAAGCACAATGGGCGATAATAATAGCAGAGCGATCAAGTTGGGTACCGCCATCAGGATATTCATGATGTCGGCGAGCGCCCAAACGAAATTCAGGCTGACCACGGCGCCCAGAGGTATGGCGATTACCCAGACGACCCGAAACGGCATGACGGCCTTGGGGCCAAACAGGAATTGGGTGCACCGTTCGCTGTACAGGCTCCAGCCTAGCAGGGTGGTAAAAGCAAAAATGGCGAGACTGCAGGCAACGATGGCATTGCCAAGGTCGCCAAAAGTGGCAGAGAACGCCATGGCGGACAGTGGTGCGCCCTCTGCACCGCTGGTCCAGACCCCGGTAGATACGATTGCCAGTCCGGTAATGGAGCAGACAATAATGGTGTCGATAAAGGTGCCCAGCATCGCGATGGACCCCTGGCGAGCAGGATGGTCGGTGTTGGCAGAGGCGTGGGCGATGGGCGCGCTGCCAAGGCCGGCTTCATTGGAGAAAATGCCCCGGGCAACACCGAAGCGGATCGCTTCTTTCACCAGTGCACCGGCGAACCCGCCGGCCGCGGCTGTCCCGGTAAACGCGCTTTCGAAGCAGAGCGCCAGGGCGTCCGGGATGGCGCTGGCGTGGTCCACCAGCACGATCAGGCCTGCCAGCAGGTAGGCCAGTGCCATGAAAGGCACGATGAAGGTCGCCACCGTGGCGATCCGTTTCATGCCGCCCAGTACGACAAGTCCGACCAACACGGCCAGAGTGACACCGGTGACCCAGGTGGGCAGGCCAAAGCTGTCACTTAACCCGTGTGCCACCGAGTTCGCTTGCACACTGTTGCCGATGCCGAAGCCTGCCAGCATGCCGAACACCGCAAAGGCCAGGGCCATCCAGCGCCAGTTTCGGCCGAGACCATTCTGAATGTAGTACATGGGGCCGCCGACATATTGGCCGGCAGCGTCTTTTTCGCGGTAATGCACGGCCAGTACGGCTTCCGCGTATTTGGTGGCCATGCCGACCAGGGCGATCAGCCACATCCAGACCAGTGCGCCCGGGCCGCCAGAGTGGATAGCGGTGGCAACCCCGACAATATTGCCGGTGCCGATGGTGGCAGAGAGAGAGGTGGCCAGTGCGGCACTGGCGCCAATGGTGCCAACCCCTGTCTGGGGGCCAAACATCTGGCGAAAACCAAAGCCCAGCTGGCGCAGGGGAAGGAAGCGAAGAACCAGTGTCAGGTAGATGCCGGTGCCGGCGATGAGGATGAGTGCCGGCCATCCCCACAAAATACCACTTATCTGTTTGAGAATTGTAACGGTTGCATCCATGGCTATCGTCCAGAACCCCTGAAAAGCCTTAGGCTAGGGGAATTCGCCGGGCATGAAAAGCGTTGGCAGGTCAGGAAGCCAAACCTATACTTTGGTTCATGTGCCAACTAGTTCAAAATTCGTATGCTTGGTTGTGTGGTAAGTTATAAGTATCAAATTATTTGTCCCGATGAGGCGGACTCGCCGCTGGGGGTTCCATGTCCAATGTCACCAAACTCAAGCCTGTGACCGGCAATGCGGCACCAAGCCAGCTGCCGCGTCCGCTGGAAAAGGTCCGTGATGGCTACCTGAAACTGGTATCTGCCTATTTGAGTGACATGCTGGATGGGGCTGACGATGCCCTTTACGATCTGGCAGAGAAGGAAACGGATAACGAGCGCGAACGCTATTTCGAGGCCATGCGAGAGCTGCGTATCCAGCGGGCGGGCCTTGAAACCGGTTTCCGTCAGTCATTGGTTAATCAGTTTCAGGGAATGAAGCCTCTATCCGAAGCGCCTTCGGCTCTGGATGCGCCGGTAGATCTGGACTCTCTGAGCCTGGTGAATGAAGATGAGCTGGAAACTTCCGTTGCGCTAGACAATATGGCTCGACGCGCCAGAAACGGCTGCGATGAGCAGATGCGAGTACTTACTCACCGCATTGAGTACTTGCTGGAAGGCAAGGTTTCTCTTTCTGAAAAAAATAATCCCCTGGAACCCCGCAAACTGATGTCGGCCTTTAACGATGGGCTTGAGAAGCTCTCTATCGACATCAAGGCCCGCCTGATCGTGCTGAAGTTGTTTGAGCGCGAAGTCATGGCCGAAACAGGCTATATGATTAGCGAGGCGAACAAGATCCTGATTGATGCCGGGGTACTCCCGGATATGAAATCGGCTCCTATCGCGCCTGCTCGTAAGCCGGGTAATCGTTCGCTGGGGCGCTCCGCCGAGGGTGGCGAAGGGCATGCCATGGGCGGCGGGCAGATGAATGACCAGATGTTCGGGTTGCTGCAGGAGCTGCTGGTCACCATGCGCGGGATGCAGGGTGGTGGTGTGTCTCCAGCCACGGGGGCAGGTGGCGCGGCAGCTATGAATGCGCCCATGGCGGTAATGCAAAATGGCGTTCCTTATATGAACGGTGCGCCAGTGGCCAATCCTGCGTCGGTTCATCAGGTCAGCTCGGATGATTTGCTGGGAGTATTGAATCGTCTGCAGCGGGTGGAGCGTAGCCTTGATGATCAGGAGGGTGAGCGGGTCACTCTTAAGGAAGATCTGTCCGAGATGCTCGATACTGAGCACGGAGAAGCCATTCATGCACTGGACCAGGCAGATGATGATGTCATTAATCTGGTTTCCATGCTGTTTGACTTCATTCTCGATGACGAAGGCTTGCCGTCGGATATCAAGGCGTTATTAGGGCGTTTGCAGATTCCGCTGCTTAAAGTCGCCATCACCGACAAATCCTTTTTCAGCAATGACAACCATGAGGCGCGCCAGCTGCTCAACATGCTGGCCCGGGCGGGATGTCAGTGGGATCCCCAGCAAGGGATTCAGGATGACCTGTATCAACGGATTAATCAGGCGGTCCATCGAATCATCGATGACTTCGAAGATGATGCCAGCCTTTTCGCCTCACTTTTACAGGAGTTTCAACACTTCTTCGATGGGCAGAAGTCTCGCTCAGAGAAGGTGGAGCAGCGTGTTCGGGAGGCGGAAGAAGGGAAGGCCCGGGCTGAACACGCGCGCCAGGAAGTGGTTGCCGTCCTTGATAAGCGCATGGCGGGACGCAAGCTTCCCGATGTCGTGGTCCGCTTATTGCGCCAGGGCTGGCAGCAGGTGCTCTACCTGACCTGGTTGCGAGAAGGTGAGCAGAGTGCGGATTGGCAGCAGCACGTGAAGGTGGTGGATGCGGTAGTCTGGAGTGTCCTCGAGCACCGCGATCAGGCTGCGTTGGAAAAGCTCAAGGCGCTCAGCCCGAAACTGTTGAAAACGTTGCATGACGGCCTTTCCCGGATCAGCTACGACGAGGCAGAAACTCGCCAGTTGCTGGTGTCTTTCCGTGATGTTCACCAGCAGTTGCTCAAGGGGCTCCAAACTGAGAGGGTGGCGGTGAAGGCAGAAGAAACTGCAGAGCCTGAGCCCGAAAAGGCAAGTTTGCCTGACAATCATTTCCTGGTGAAAAAGGCGTCCCAGCTGGCCCCTGGCCAGTGGATTGAGTTGCTGGACGCAGAAGAGCCTCGCCGAGCCAAGCTCGCGGCCAATATTCGTGCCGGGCTGAAACTGGTTTTCACTAACCGGCGCGGGATCAAAGTGCAGGAATTTTCTGCTTACAGCCTTGCCGTTGCCCTGCATGAAGGGACTGCTAAACTCATTGAGGAAGGCGCCCTGTTTGACCGGGCCCTGGAAGCTGTCATCGGTGATCTGCGCAAGATGCAGGCGGGCATGCAACATTAACAGGGCTGCCTGCCCGGGCTCCGCTAGCCGCTGACATCCGTCATTGCAGACAAGGAGTTGGCGCGGGTGCTTACCCTCACCGGACATCGACTGGATCAGGCACATTGGTGCCCCTCTCCCAATTTCAACGATCGTCCCGACCCCGACGATATCTCCCTTCTGGTGATCCACAACATCAGCTTACCCCCGGGGCAGTTCGGTGGCCCCTGGATTCCGGCGCTTTTCAACAACGCGCTGGACCCGGATGCGCACCCCTATTTTCGGGAAATCCATGAACTGCGGGTTTCCTCCCACTTCCTTATTCGTCGCGATGGCAGCCTGTTGCAGTTTGTTCCTTGTGACAAACGCGCCTGGCATGCGGGAGTGTCGCAGTTTGAACAGCGCGACAACTGCAATGATTACTCTATTGGGGTGGAGCTCGAAGGGGCGGATACGGTGCCCTATGAAGCCGCGCAGTATCGCTCGCTGGCCGCGCTCACCGTGTTGCTCCAGCAACACTATCCGGCGATCACCGACCCTCGCATCACTGGCCATGAGCATATCGCGCCCGGGCGCAAAACCGATCCGGGTCCGGCATTTCAATGGGCCCGTTACCGTGACGATCTGGTCCGTTTCAGGGAGGAAATGGCATGAAGTTTCTGGTGTTGATTCTGGTGCTGGGGTTGCGTCGTCTGGAGGTCAGTTGGCCTCAGTGGCTTACGCTGCGAAGCCGTCACCAGACATGGCTTCAGAGTCTGGGTAACCGGCTGGGGAATGGGCCCTTGCTGTATCTACTGGCGGTGTTGCTGCCGTCAGTGTTATTGGCGTTGCTGGGGTGTGCGTTACAGGGGTTCTGGGCGCAGTGGTTGTGGCTGTTGATGGCTCTGCTGGTGCTTGTCTGGTTAATGGGCGGGCAAAGTGAGTTTCGGCATGTGGATGAGCTTCTGGTGCGTGGACGCATGAATGACCCGGAAGGGTTCGCTGCCTTGGCCAGTGAAGAATTTGGTGTGACAGGCGATCCCACCGAGATTGCCTATCAAGAGCAATTATCCGAGCGTGCCCTGGCGCGTGAATTTCGTGTCTTTGCGGTGATCTTCTGGTTGATGGTGCTGGGTTTGCCCGGGGCCTTTCTGTGGGTGATGAATCAGGCCTGGTTGCAACGGGTTGGGGTGGAGTCCTCTGCGATCGCGACCCTGCATCGCTGGATGAGCTGGCCAGTGCAACGTTTACTGGTGCTTAGCATGGCGCTGGCGGGGGATTTCGCCGCTGTCATGGATAGCATGCGGCATCGCTGGTTTTCTCTGGCCAATAGCGACGAGGCTGCTGCCAGCCTGCTGCTGGATGCTGCCCGGGCCGCATCGGATCTCAGTCCCATTGACGAACAGAGTTCATTGCTTGAGCGCATGCAGCCGATGGAAGAATTACAGGGCCTGGTGTTGCGCTGTGTGGCGATCTGGTTGATCGCCTGCGCGCTCTGGGTATTGCTGGCCTGACTTTGGTCGCATGGTGCAGCAGTGACGCTCGCGCT
>OBIY01000092.1_pt1 | contig 37290 bp, 59 predicted proteins | sample 1519841 | NCBI WGS metagenome assembly OBIY01 (sample SAMN03019774, study PRJEB22545) | beach sand metagenome | biome: beach; feature: sea beach; material: beach sand | place: USA: Municipal Pensacola Beach, FL | collected 2010-07-30 | depth 30-40 cm m
AGTTTCAAAAGTTTCTGGTACAAGCAAAAGCAATAGAGGTCAATCAGATGATCGGCCGCAAAATCCGCCAGAGACGCACCGAACTTGGAATCTCGCAGGAAAAGCTAGGCGAACATCTTGGCGTGACGTTTCAGCAGGTGCAGAAATATGAGCGCGGACATAACCGCGTTTCATGCGGAACGCTGGCGGTGATCGCTTCAAAATTTGAAAAGCCCGTCACATGGTTTTTTGACAATCTTTGCGATGAACCAACCGAATCAGACGCAGGTGATAAAGAAACGCTTAGCATCGTCCGCACATTCCGCAACCTTCCGAAGCACGGACGCACACTGGTGCTGAACCTTGCGCGCGGATTAGAGAAAGGGGAAGCGTGATGGCATCCGTTACTCCAAAATTCATAAAAGACCTAATCGAAGAATATAAGTGGCGTAAAGCGGTCAAGCAGGATTGGAGACGGCACTTAAAAAAACAGAAAGAGGAGAAAGCGCGTGGAAAATAAAGCAATAGAGGCGGCTGTAATGGCTGCGGGCAAATTTTTAGCGGACAAGGATGGCAGAGAGTTGCCACCACCGGAAGGTGAGGATTATGAGTTAGCTTGTGCGTGCATGAAAGAGGCTATTGAGGCATACGAGGCTGCGAAGTGGAAGGGTGCGGCAACAGAAAAGCCAAGCAACTCCCGCCCCGTACAAACAAAAATCCTATGCCGATACAAACGCTACAAACCACAGGCGCGCAAGCAAGGTTATCCTGAAGGGCGATGGCAGGTATTCAATGGCTACGGTTGGTCAAACGCCAGTGAGGAAATAACCGAATGGGCTGAATGTGAGAAGAAGGAGGCTAGAAAGTGAAGCAGCGCACCACACCACTTCCACCGGAAGAACTAAATTTAATTGTTGCATTCCTTCGGCTTCTGGACGAATGTGACAAGCAGCAGGAAAATAACAGGAAGGGCTACAATGAAGGCGATCATACTGGCGCGCGTCTCCAGTAGAGAGCAAGAAGAGGGCTATTCCCTTGATGCTCAAATGGAGAAGCTAAAGGAATATTGTGAGCGTAAAGAGCTTAGGGTGATGGCGGAATATCGCATCATTGAAAGCTCTACCAAAGGCACGCGCAAACAGTTCCACCAGATGCTTGACCAAGCGCGTAATCACAAAGAGCCGGTGGCAATCGTTGCCGATGCAGTTGATCGCGTGCTGCGTTCATTCTCAGACCTTCCGGCAATTGATAAGCTAATACAGCAAAAAGGCTTAGAGCTTCACTTCCTACGCGATAATAGCGTTATATCGCGTGATTCGAATGCTTCAGCACGTATGTTCTGGAACTTTCAAATCATGATGGCACAAGCTTACATCGATCAGATGAAAGACAACGTGAAGAGATCCTACAAATTCAAATTGAAGAACGGCGAAATATGCTGGATGGCTCCTATCGGGTATGTGAATGTAAAGCATCCAGAAACAGGACGTGGTACCGTTGCGCCTGACACCGAGAGTGCGCCAATTATTCGCCGCATATTTGAACATTACGCTACTGGCGCTTATGGTGTACGAGAGCTTGCTGTCATGGCAAAAAAGTGGGGATTAATATCCCGTAGAACAGGAAAGTGCACGGTTACTAAAACCAGTATACAGCGCATATTGCAAAATAAATTCTACTTTGGTTATTTTGAGCATGGCGGCGAACTGATAAAGCACCCATATGAACCGCTTATCACAAAAGGGCTTTATGATATGTGCGCAAAAATTCGTAGCGGCGCATGCACCTCAAAGCCGCAGCAGACAAAAAAGCCATATATCTTTCGCGGACTTATCACTTGTGGCGTTACTGGTCGCACCGTAATGAGCGATACAGCAAAAGGAAAATACACCTATCTGATATCTTACTCACCGGAAAATCCGAATAAGAAAGTGTGGACCAACGAAACAAAGGTGCTGAAGCAGGTGGAAGATGTATTCCGTCGCATCAGCTTTCCGCGTGAGGTTCTTGACCAGGCAATAGCGCAGTTCAATATCCTGCATGAGCAGGAAGCAGAAATGAACCGCGATATGCTAAAGCGCCTAAAGCGCGAGGACACAGAGACGCAAGCAAAGATGGATCGCCTTATGGATGCCTTCCTGTCTGGCGTGGTTGATGAAGATATGTATAAGGTCAAAAGCAGCGAATTAAAGATCGTGCGTCACGAAATAAAAGAAAGCATCGAACGCTGCCACAATGCGGATTCAGCTTTCAAAGATTCGCTTGTACGCTTTGTTTCTCTTGTATCCAGAGCGCACAGCATTTTCATGAGTTCGGGTATCGAGCAAAAACGGCAATTCATTAGTTTGCTGTTCTCGAACTTAACTTTAACCGGCGGAGACTTGCAGTATTCCTTGCGTCCAGCCTTCAAGAAGTTCGTAAATGTGGGACAGTGTCCCGAGTGGCGGGAGATATGGGCCACATTCCGAACCGATGACGAGCTATACAACGCAGTAATACACAATGCAAGCATCTTCGCAAATAACGCGAGGATGCCATGCAAAGACTCTCAATTATCCTGATAATGTTATTCTTAAGCGGCTGTCAATTTTCAGGCTATCGTTTTGTTGGCTATGACCTCAATACACCAGAGGGTGTAAACCAGTATGTGAATGATACGATTCAGTATTCTTATTATCATAGTAAAGACCCCCGCCCTATTGAGCAGATAAGGGAAAGCGGCATAGGTAATTGCACTGACATTGCGTCCTATAAGCAATATTTGCTTACAAAAGCAGGCATCACTTCTTATTTCGTCAAAGGTGTCACCATAGACAATCAACTGCATGCAGTTGTGATGGTCTATGAGGATGGCGACCGATGGTTCCTTGATAACCGCCAACCATTCATGACGCGAACAGTTTTCAAAGACAGATTCTATAACGTTGATACGCGTGAGGTAATGCAATGACCAGAGAGCAGCAAATCAGAGAAGAAGTGTACCGCCTTGGAAAAGGTAAACGATGGCGCAAGAAGATGACAGGCCGCAATAACGATGCCGTAGTTGCAAGCCTGATCGGGCAGCTATGGAAAGAATACAAGCAGCTACGCATGTGCGTGCTGGCTGATTAAACACATTTAATAGAGGAATAAGCCGTGAACCCTTACGAAACACTCAATGTATCAAAAGATGCAACGCTGGAAGAAATTAAAAGCGCCTACAAGAAGCAGGCAAAGAAGCATCACCCTGATGCTGGCGGTGATAAAGAAAAATTTTCCGAGGTATCAAGCGCCTATGCCCTGCTCTCAAACCCTGAGAAGCGTGCATACTATGACGAGCATGGAATCGAGGAAGAAGCACAGAACTCACCAAGGCAGATGGCGTGTGCATTCTTAACGCAGCTTTTTGAAGGAATGATTGATGCTCACGGCGAGCGAATCATCAAGGTTGATGTGATTGGTGAGCTGCGCAGGAAATCAAATAGCAACCTGCAAGCGGCTGAAAAAGAGATAAATAATTTGGAAGAAGAAATTGCCAAGCATGAAAGATGCATGGACCAGCTTAAAAAGCGCTTTTCAAAAAAGAACGGTGGCAACAGCAATATGTTCATGCTTTTCATGGAAGGAAGAAGCAGAAGTGCGAATATTGCGATTAAGAACCTGAAAACACAATATGAAATATTTAAGGAAGCAGAAAATATTCTGGACGAATACGAATTCCAGTTTGATGTTGAGCCGCCAGAGGATATTCATAATCGTGCCACTTTCTATTCAGGCGGCTTGGGCGGAATTGGTAGCTTCGGTTGGGGACGTTAGCCTCAAAAAATAATGGCAGCTAATAGGAATAATGCAGAAATAACCAAAGCGGCATAAAACATTTGCTTGTTGGTTACGCCGCCAAACATCCATTCACCAAGCCTTTTTCCTAATTGCCATATTGTCATGTTCTGCACCACAATTCAGATTCTGCTTCGCGCCTACGCACCAAGCCGTTTAATTTTACTCCCCCGGAGAAAACCCAACGCATGAGCTGGTAAGGCACTTCGTCATAGTGTCCTGCATTCAGCCTGCGCTTTAGAGTGCTAGCCTGTAAGGAGCCGCTACCAAGATTAAACGTAAAAGATACCAGCGCAGAAAATTGGTTGCTGTTCAATGGCACCCGCACCTGATTTTTGACGGCATTTTCAGCAATAATCACATCGCTGCGCAAAATATCCTCCGCCTGTTCTTCGGTGATGCCATCATCAAATGATTCGCCATCTTTCACTACATGGCCATAGCCTATTGTAGGATATTCGGCAGGGCATAAATAGACACGTGGCGAGAACCCTTCAAATTTCTTGATAAGTTCAATGCCAGCGTCGTTGCATTTATTGGCCACGACGGAGCTTTGCCATTGCTCTTTGTCCGAAGTAGAAGCTGATAATGCCCGCGAAGATTGCTGCATCGGCTTCTGTCCAGAGAATGTCTTTGATATCGTCGATAGGAACTGTGTCAGGAAGTGCGTCATAGATAAGCCCCTTTACTACGGCATAAAGAATGAAAAATGCATAAGCTATCGTCGGTCGCACAGTGCCGTTATATGCATCCACCCACTTTACGCCGGTGTTATAGGTTTTATAAATTGTGCGTGTTTCTTCGATATCAGCTTGTGCGTTGATCTGCTCAAGCTTCTGACCAGCAGCCTCACGCTTTGCTTGTAGCTGCAACTCCATGATCGCAAGCTCTTGCTTATGCTCACGCGCCTGTTTGAAGTAAGATAAAACGTCTGGCAGTGCTGAGGTTAGAAACCCCATTAACGCCCCTAGTAATGTAATCATGGCTTATTCCCCTTCATAGTGGATATGCTTTTCAGGAAAGACGCAAGTTCGTTACCAAACTCAATAACCGAAGCAATGAGCATGCATGTGCCAATAACGATGCAAAGCGCCCACTTCCAGTATTTAGCCTTGTCTAGCAAGCCCTTTAGCTGGCTTTTCATGGTGTTTGGCTTTTCCTCATCAAACTGCTCTTCGATTTTACTAAGGCGATCATTTACTTCTTTTTTGAATGCTTCCATCTGCTCATTGTTTCGCTCATCATTCTTGCGAATATCTTTAGCAAGTGACTCCTGCCCCTGAACAATCGCCCCTTGTGTTCTGGAAAGCTCCAGAAGCACTTGCTGGATATGGATGTTTTGATTTTCGCCCGTCATTTTTTTACCCTCACTTTCCAAACGCCCGAAGCCAAATCAATTGTGCCGCCCGTCTCATTCTGTAGGCGTATTTTCACTGTATCAGCGGCGGATACATATGCAGTCGCCAAGATACCCTGTAAGTCGTATGGAGCCGCGACCTCTACGAAATCACCTAGTTCTGCCCCGGTTACAGTAATATCGCCGGATGTTTCACCAGCTCCATCAGCCAGCGAACCGGGGTCATAAGTGGTGGTTACCTCTAGGTAGTTTAGAAGCGGGTGAACGGGTTCGGAGCAGTGATATAATCGCGGGCGACCAATATCTATTTTTGTCGCTACACCAGAATCATAACCGATGGGGTGTATATAGAAGGATATTGACTCCCCATTTTGTTTAGGAATCCATGGGAATCTTATAGTTGTCCAGTCGCTAGGAACGGTTATCACACGGCGAAATGCTGGAGTTGAATTAGAACTTCGTTGAATCTGTAAAGCAATCGTCGTCATAGGAAGCGTACTTGATTGCTTAATATCAATCTCGTACCACGCCACCATTCCCGGAATAACAAGTGATTCATCAATACCCTCAAACACTGCACCCCCGGAAGAGCTAAATGTCGCCGTAGCCGCATTACTCCCCCCTAGAGCATCTGTTATTCCTGAAAGAGAAGCGCTACCTGTGCTGAACGCAGTAGCATCCGTGTTGTCTAAAAGGTTGGTGAACCCTACCGCCCCTCCAGAAGGGTACTGCTGAATAGCCCCGAGCTTGCCCTGCATTATATTGAGAGGGTCAGAAGCAATTAGCATATTCCCAAGTTCGTTTGATACTAGAGGTGCTTCACCTTCGGTCACATCATAACGGTTTCCAACATAAATAAAGTTGTTGTCAATTGTCCTGAATTCGACAGGCCACGTTACCGCAGCATCGTACTCTAATATGTAGTTATCATTTCCTGTTCTGTCGTAGTTATCTACGTGTATCTGCCAATGACGAATCTGGTATGTATAAGAATAAATCATACTCTGCGTATCGCCATAAATGATATTATCCTTCACGATGACATTCGTGACGTAACCGGAACTTTCCGTAGTGGCATGAGATTTATCAAAACCGTTTGTTCCGCTTCCTTCATCAGCTACTAATATACGATAATCTGCGGCATTCGCATTCTCGTTCCCAAATTTGTTATGAGATATTCGGGTGTTCCTTCCCGCGTCCGTCTGTGTCGATTTAGGTATCAGCCAGATGTCCGTTAACGCTGGAGACCCACCCCCATTAGTAAAGCGGATAAAATCGTTCTGCTCTATCAATTGGTTATTGCCATTCATAGCTATTTTAGCGTGGTATTTATTCCGCGTGAATGCGTTAGCGCGTAACGATAGGCCTGTAGCTCTCCCCATGTGAACAAAACCAAAAGAGGTGAGAGAGGTAGTGCCTTGGAATAAGTTCCGTTCAACCGTCCAATAAGGAAAGTCACTTGATAGCGTGCCGACAGCAGTCCCCGTGTAATCGTAAAACTCGTTCCCACTAACTTCACAAATACCCTGTACGTTAGCATTAGTGCTCGTGTGGTTAAAGAACCCTGCGCCACCTACCGTAGTAACACTGTCTATACATGTAAATCTTGTCACCGTTCCTGTCGAGGTCAGGAATACAACACCTGTGCCTAGTGTTAGGCGAACCGTTTGCTTGCCAAGGCTTTTAATAGAAAGGTTACACCCCGCAATGGTTGTCCCTGTTTCAATGGAATAGTTACCCGGAGGAATAAATAAGGTCGCAGTAGCTAACGCTGATGAACCACTACCAGTGACGATAGTATTTGCTGCCGCAATTGCCGCGGTAAATGCAGCGCTATCGTCAGTAACACCATCGCCAACAGCGCCGTAGTCTTTTACATTGATGTTATCAAAGCTTATGCTTTTCCAAGCAGCGTTTGCAACTGTTGCATCAAGGCAGACATAAGACCTATCGTGAGTGATATCCACCCAAATTGAGCCTATGCCATAACCGTCATTGACATCATCGCTAGATGTTGGTGCTGCTGTTGCATCAAGCTTCTGTTGAGGCAAGACTAGTGCGGCACTGGCAGCTGCTTTGGCAGCATAATGCTTTGCCGAATACTCACCACTTGCAACAACAGAGTTTTCTGCTGTCTGAGCCCAGTCTTTTGCCGATCCACCTGAGGCACCAGTTAGATCAGATTGAGCGTAGGCCTTAGCAGATAGCTCAGAGTCATCTACTGTTCCCCCTGTGTAGTTAGACCAGTCTTTTGCTGATCCACCGCCGGAGATCCCCCTTACAAAAGTACCAACAGCCCATTCTTCTGCTGAGGTTTCACTAGCTGCTGCTGCAACTTCGCTAGCTGCTGCTGCCGTAGCACTTGCCGCTGCATCTGCTGCCGCACTTGATGCAGCACCAACTAATAATGAAGGAGCAAATACGAAAATATTATTTGTGCCGGTTGGCGGCGCTGATGTGAAGGTTAGTGTGGTACCGGAAATTGTGAACGCACTTGGGTTCTGGATATTGAACCCTTCTGAATTTGCAGGCGTAACAGTTACATCGTCAACTGTTCCTGTGAAGCCACTGCCTGTGAATTTCAATATTTGATCGGAACCGGCAATGATGCTTTCAACATACGTTCCTGCAGAACTCCGGCTTGTGCCATCCGTTCCACCGATTGACGGCGTGACTGAGCCAGCGCTACGTGTAATAGTATAAGTTATGATATAGGCCTGCCCCTCTACCAGAGTAACGGCTGAAGTTTGCGATAAATCGGCAGAAGCTGAAGAAGCGACCGCCTCACCGCCTGTGATCGTCCAACCACTCCCCTTCGTCCAACCTGTATCGGTGGCGAAGGTGCCATTAGTGACGTGATCTTCTAACCCATCATTGACGAAAACGAGAATCGCTTTTTCATCTGTTCCTAAGTCCTCCGACAGGGTGAAGGCTACTTCTGAGCCATCACCACTGAAGGATTGGAAAAACGAATCGGAAGATGCAGGGAGTGCCGTAAAAGCAGTGACATTTGGCTGCGTGTAGATTTCTACGTCATTCGCATCAGTGAGTTTGAAGTCATAGCTTCCTACAAGCCATATATTAGCACGTCCAGATGCATCCAAAATGACCGGGTTTGCGTTAGCAACATCACCGGCGGCAGTCGTGTAAGTCGCTTTTGGTGTGGTCGTTCCTGCTTCATAAGTATAAACCTTACCCAGCGCTAATGGGTTGCCATCATCATCCAAGAATTGCATCTTGGGAGGTGTCATTAATACAGCCATAATTTCCTCATAAAAAAAGGCCCCCGAATGGGAGCCTTGAATGATTGATTGAGAGATTTATTTCTTTTTCTGGAGAGCTTTTTTAAAGGCTTCGGTAAAAGCGTTGTCCGTATCTCTGCCAGTTATTCTACCAGCAGATTTGATGTTTTTCTCAGCAGCCTTAACCATTTCCTCTATTGGAACTTTATTGGCTTGCCACATCATGTCAGCTTCCGCATCTATTTTTGCTTTTCGGGCAGCGTCCAGCTTATCCCATACATCGCTATATTTTTTCCTAATTTGGTCGCGATATATCGCTCTTTGAATATCTGGTGTTAATCCAAGCGCGCGTGCCTGCTGCCTAGCAATTTCACTTGCGGCAACATCACCTCCAGCTCTTTTAAAAGCCTGACCGCTGGATGTAACAGCGTACTCAGAAACTGGAGCCGGTAATAGCCTGCTTGGGTCAGTAATTCTTATATCTTGAGGCGTTTGGGAGATAAGCGCTCTTTGAGCATCCCTTGGCTTCATCTGCATGAGCTTCTTGACTTGCTCTTTTGTTAATTGTGATAGTGGTATGTATTGCGCATCTGCGCCTTGCAATGCCACCTTTTCGAGCGCCTTCTGCGCTTTCCCTGATTGAATTGCGTACGCACCTTTTCTGGCAATACTTGAGCCTGCTTGACTCGCGAGTGCTGCGCCTAATCCTACGATCGGGTTGCCAGTACCAACGCCGACACCCACACCCGTCATCATTGGACCAAGGCGACTTCCTGCAACATTCAGAACATCGGTAACAATGCCTGTTTTCGCGGCTTTCTCGATAGCCTTGCGCTCCGCTGTGGAAAAACCACGCATACGGCTCTTATTGCGAAGCAATGTTCTAAAGCCTGTTTTGATGCCAGTTGCCGGAACTTGCATGTACTGCGCATTGTCGATAATACGCTCAATGTCAGCAAGCTTGCGTGACGTTGACCATGCTTTGCGTGCATCTTTCAGTGCGTTGAAGCCTTCTTTTCCACCAATCACCATAGATTCATCGGCTTTTTCGATAGAATCACGCAGCATGTTTTGGATATCAAGCAGGCGCTTACCTTCTTTTTTGAGCTGGCCGTTTTCCGTGAATTTATCAATCAGATTGCCAAGCCCTTCATCAAGCTCTTGTGCTGCCTGCAATGACATTGGCTTATTGCGGTTACCAGATATCTTACGAATCAATACTGATGTTTCATCATCGCCAAAGGCTTTTGTACCCCAATCTGTTTTAGGGCGCATTTTATTGATTTCATCAATGAAGGTATTGCCGACTTGTGGCTTTAAAACGCCACCTTTCTTATCTGCAAAGGTGTAGAGCTTGCTTGCCTGTTGGCGCAACTTATCAGCCGTTGGAATGATCTTTTTGCCAAGCGATTTATCTAGCTTATTAACCACGCGACCAGCGACAGGAGCGGCCCCGCCGAAAGCAGCGCCCAGAATAGCGCCTCGCTTAGCGCCCTCCGTTCTTTCCCCGTCTTGTGCTGACCCAGCGCCATAAGCGCCGCCGGATGCGGCACCGGCAGCAGCACCTTTAAGAATACGCGCTGGTAGGTTGCCAGTCCGAAGGCTATTAAGAATAGGGGCTCCCGCCTTTGTTGTTCCTGCTGCGCCACCGGTTAAAACTGCTCCGCCGATATTTGACAAAATAGACGTACCCGGATTCTGTTCAAATTGACGCTGCATTCTCGCTTGCGATTCTGCGCGCGCTTCTTTGAGCAAATCATCGTAGGATTCGTCCGTGAATAGTGAAGCAATAGCAGCACCACCGCGATCTGTCAATTCATCAGCAAAGCCAAAGCTAGAGCCTTGCAGCCCCTGATCGAGTATTGTACGCCAGATTCCTTCTTGTGGCTCCGGCTTCGCCTGCTCAGGTGCAGCAACTTGCTCAGGCGCTTGATAGCGCTTCCAAGGTGCCGCCTCTGTTTGTGGCTGTGCGTATCTTTCCCAAGGTTTCATCGTGCTTTTTTCCAGCTTTTTTCGTTTGCAGGGTCGCCCCCAAGGAACACATAACCGTCAACGATATCACCCATGTTTGGCATACCTTCGTTGGCTGGTACTGGCTGCTGATTCAGATTAGCGCCTATATTTCCGCCTGTTGGGATGTATTGCGTTCCGCCCTGTTGATTGCCACCAAGCATATCCGCGTAGTCAGTCTGAAATGCTACTCTTCTGTCCTGAAGAACTTTTGGGTACATTTCTTGGATGATTCTAAGGTTTTCAACCAGTTGATCTTTTTGCAGTGGATCAAGCGCACCGTTAACCGCTTGCAATAGCCTGTTCTCAAATTCTGACACCTGACCAAGCGCGCCGCCCGTTGGTGAATTATCACGCATGCTTTGCAGCTTATCAAAACCCACATTAGCCTTGATCGTCATAAGAGCGTTATTTAATGCTCTTGCGTCGGTGTTTGGAGCCCATCCAGTCGCAACATTTCCCCAACCAGTAGCAGTGCTTGAGTTTTCAGCAAGATTGAGTGCTTTATCAATTTCACTCACAACTCTGTTAGATTGTGATTCGAGAGTGCTTAGTGCATTCTGGGCTTTAGAGAACATGCCCTTTTTTTCTGCCGATATTTCGGCAGTTTTATTCTGCATTCTAAGCTGAGGCTCATAACCAAGTTTTTGCTGATACTCCGCCGCCGTTTCAGCCGCACGGATTTGCGGGTTCATCATGTAATCAACGTCTTTCTCCGCCTGTTGCTTTGCGCCCGCCTTTGCACCTTCGATAGAGCTGATTGCATCAGCGTAGCCCGGAATAGCGCTAGGAGAATAACGTGGCACACCACCGTTTTGCCCGTTGCTTGGAAAATAAGGCGGCGTTGTGTTTGGAATACCGCCTTGCTGGTTCTTCCAAGGTAAATCATCAATCTGCTGTTCTTGTCCAGCCTGCGGAGGAACGATGGGCTGACCATAAGGGTTGATACCCTTATCATATACCTTTTGGATTTGCATAAGGCGGTTTGCACCCTCCCTATCACCCATCTTAAGGCGTTGCTCAATTTCCTGATTGATCTTAATGGCAGCAGGTGTTGAACCATATTGACCAGCACGCACCTTTTGCTTTTCAAGTTGGAACATTTCTTCCGCACGACGGTAATCATCAGGCGTTTTGATTTTTCCAAAAACTGATAAATCTACTGGCATATTAAAAGCCTCCAATCATCCGGCTGAGAGCATTGTACTTCTGGTTTGCTGCATTGGCTTTGATATTGCCATAGTTGTCATAAACGCCTGTTAGCGCCTGTGCAGCATTGAAGCCTTGCCCTGCTGTATTACCCAAGATGCTAAACTGATTTTGCTGATCGGCAAGATTGCGGTTAAACGCATCATTGTAGGTTTGATCTGCCATACCTTGATTCAAACGCTGTGCTTCTTTGATCGCTTGACCAGACAGCAAGCCACCGCGTGCTGCTTGGCTGCGTTCAAGCGCTTGGTTTCCTTGCTCTAATCTGAACTGATAGCCCGGATCTTCTTGGAAGTCCTCAGCGGTGTATGCGCCGCCAAGTTCACCGCTTTGAATACGTCGGTTCAACTCATTGTTGGCGTTCAAGCCTGTTTGCTGATAAGGCTTTAACGCTGCTTCTGATCTTGCTTGCTCGGTTATCAGCTTATCTTTGATATCCTCCGCCTGCTTGCGCTGCATAAATCCACCAATAATGCTGGATAATGGAGAGAACATTGAGCCTCCCCCTGCAGAGCCACCCGTCATTCCGCCGCCAGTAATTCCACCTAAGCCGCCACCTAGCCCACCTAACAAGGAAGAACCAAGGCCACCTGTCAAGCCACCAGAAGCCATACCGGAAAGACCGCCGCCGCTCATTCCGCCACCGATTGCTCCGCCAATAGCGCCACCTACTGGCCCACCAAAAATAGTTCCAATAATAGGAAGCGCTGCGCTGATAAATTTACTCATTTTCTAACACCCATACTTTGTATTTTGCTTTGTAGCCTTTGCGTTCAAGTAGCTTTCCAACGCGTTCGTCTCTCAGCGTGTAGAGTATCGAGCTAATCTGCTTCGATTTCAGGTAGCTGTTGGTGTACTTAATGAATTTAAGAGTCGCTTTTCCGCGATATTCTTTTTGTATGAAGAACGCCATGTTATGCGCCTCCATCTTTGTTTTCATATTCAGGTCATTCGACAAGATGAAAATCGAGTAGCCCACAAGGCGCTCACCATCATGCATGGTAAATGCAAAGCACTTTCCTGATTGCGAAAGTGCAATGTAGGAAGGCCAGTCAATGACTGCGGCATCCCACATGCCTTGCTCGTTCTTATGTGCCTCCACATGCTGCAGAATGTCATCAGCAGCTTTGAGAAAAGGAACGCAATTAAAAGAAAGCACCTATGCTGCTCTTTCTTTGTCCAAACATATCAAGCGGCTGCTGAGGCTGTAATCGCCCGTTCACTGTAGGCGCTTGATTCATCGGTGAGTTTGTCTGCAGCAACGATGACAGCGGCATAACCGAGCCACTTGCTTGTTCTGGTTGTGTAGGCGTATTCTGAGGCTGAGCCATTGGTGCTTGACCTGCACCCTGAATAAGCGGATGACCATTTGGCAGCGCAGTATTAAGAAGCATCTGTGCAAATCTCATTATCTAGCCTCTACTATTCCTAAAACGGTTACTTTGTCGGTTACTGTTGTCCAATCCGGCACATAGATGCGTGAATCAGATTCACGCACAATTCCAAGTGCCCCGCCTGAATTTCCTGAAACGCTCAGGCACACACCGTTTGCTGTTGCTGCAACCGGCAGCCCCTCAACATAGGTACTACCAGCCACCGCAGACGTGTTTGTTTCCGGGTCAACATCAATGCGGAAAAACACAAGCGCTGATGAAAGGCGATATATCCTGCCGGTGATTGTTGCATCGCCGCCAACTTCGGTAAGGTTGGTGAATTCAGGTGTCCATGCTTTGCCTTGATCGCCAATAAACAGTTCATTGAAGAACAGCGCCCAAGGAACGGTTGGTTTGCCGTTTCCTTCGGTCATTTTCTCGTATAATGGCGGCGGTTTTATCGTCATTGCAGATATGACCCCGTAATTGCTTTTTTAACTCTGGATGAAATACGCACACGGAAGGTCATTTGCTCCGTAACACCTAAGCGACGCCAAGCAACCTTTGTTTTATACTTCCCAACTGCACCAATTGATTTGTAGTAAGTGGTTGACCATGTACGTGCGCCATCTTTTGAAAGGCGCAGTGAAATTTTCGGGTCAGCATCATCACCTGTTTGCGTGCCAACACCACTTTCAACACCTACCACCAGCTTATTGAAGCGGATGCGTTCATCTTCATTGCTTATGTGCGTGTAAATACGCTCTGCCGCGATCTCGTCACCATTATCGGAATAGGTGGTGAGGTTCATATCGTAGATATTGCCATTGCGACGATCACCCACAAGGTGCTTGCCATTCACAAGGGTGCAACATGAACCAAGATGCTGCTCAAAGTTGCCTTCGCTATTCAGATATGCCCTTTCGTGCCATAGCTGCGTTGTCGTGTCATAACAAGGCGTTGTTTCCAAGCCACCACCTGTGATGACGTAGAATAAATGACCTTTCTGCTGATAAGCATAGGCTCTTAATTCGCTTGGTGTTGGCGCTGCCTGCAAAAGCGATTCAATTGCTTCGGTTGATATCCGCACAGGTGAGAAACCCTCAGTGCGATATACAATACCAGTGCCTTTCTTATTTTTACCAACCCAGAATAATGAGTTATCATCTTCCAACACCGTTTCCGGTGATTCGGTACCAATATTGATTAACGCACCAGATATCCGCTGGAATGGGAATTCACTTGCACCGGTGTTTGACCATATTTCCGTTGTAACATCGCCAATTAAAAATAGCTGGCCTAATGCACTGTAAACGCGTAGTAGGTTGTCTGGGCTAAATTCTGCCGTTGCAAAGTCCAGCGCGTTCCAGCTCAATCCATCACGAATGGCTGAAATATAGAACTCGCCAGTATTTGGCTTTGATACAATGAAATAACCGTCAATGTATGTAACCGATGATGCGCCCGGAAAGTCTGGATCGCTCACTTCCTGAAAAACATTTGTCGCATAGTTCAGGATATAAAGCGTTTCACCATCACAAATCGCGAGCTCAAGATCGCTTTCAGCATATGATACGATGCCGCTTGATTGGTTAAGGTCGCCACGTTTTGTGCCATTTCCTACGCTGTCAACTTCGTATAATTCAGATCCGCTGACAAAGAATGATCTGCCGTTATCTGCGGTAAAGTTGCCGCGATGTGGCCCCGTACCAACGGAACCGAATAAACTAAGACCAGGCGTTCCGAAAAGCTGAGCAACTTCCTTGCCGTATTCATCTAAAATAGGAAAAAAGTTAATCGTCCTCTGTGCATCAAACGGCAAACTATCCATTTGATATGAGGGGCCTACTAATCCTATTTTCAATTGTTGTAACCGGTATTAATGTTGTGTTGGCTTACCTTTTGCGGGAAATAATCAAGTGGCCTGTTACGGTTGATTGCACGCTTGATCGCTGATTTCGTGCTGATCGCTAATGCCGCAAGCTCATTTGTAACTGGTTGGCCGTACTCAGGCGCAAGCCTAACAGCAAGGTTATAAACGATTGCATCTTCCCATCCTTCCGGCAGGCTCACTACCTGAGAAAGCGATGTAAACGCTGTGATCGCCTTTTCGCTGTAAATGTAGATCGTGTAGGAAGCCGTTGGCTTCGGGTACATGGTAAGCGTGCCAAGCGGATAGCCGTTGTCATAGTTGAAAAACTCCGGCGCTCCGGGCGTATCTTTATTCTGTATCAGGCTATAGTTTTTATCCGTGATTTCCACCATCGGATAATCATCGTTAGTGCCAAGCCTTGCGAATGCACTGATAATTTTTACAGGGCGCGTGGTGTTGAAGTCACCGCCTGAGCCAATAGTATAGCTTTGCGCCCCTGTGCTTGGGAACGACTCACGCGTTCTGGAAACGCAAAGCATCTTTTCAGTTGACCATGAACTCAGCATAGAGTTGCATTCTTCTAACGCATCGCTGATTTCATCTGGATCGGGTGTTTCGGATTTTGTTATCACCCCGCTTTTGCGCAGCGCTCTTGTGATAAGGTTACGAACTGTTGCCATATTACGGCCTTCCTATTACATAGCGGATATCGTAAATATCTGCCGTTCCATTGGCGCGCACATATACATCAGCGCCGTTTGATTCCCACGTATCCAAGGTATAAACAAGCGTGGTAAGCGTAACGGGGCGTATAACGCCGTTTCCTTTAGGGAATGAAACAATGCGTCGATATAATTCACCAACACTTCCGCCAATATCAAACCAGAATTCGATGTACGTCGTGCCTGCGTTTGTAGGAAGTACATTGCAGTCAATGGTAATCAGCCTTGTTTCACCGTTAACGCCAAGAATTTTTCCGGTGCCTGAGTTATAGAAGCTAAGCCCCTGTGCATATTGCTTCGGACCATTAACGGCATCGTTCGGCAGCAACGTATCGGTGTTTGCGGCTAAAGCGAGAGGTGAGCCTGACGTATAGGTGCTATCGGCGTAATCCGCCCAAGGCATTTGTTTTGTAAGGCTTGAACCTGATCTTATCATTGTCCACTTCCCACTGTGAAATAGATAGTTCCGCTTCCTGATGCAGTGATGCCCGCAAGGAAATTATGCTCAGAGTTTTTGGTCAGCGTATATGATGCTCCCGGAGGGATTGGAAAGTCGCTTGTTGTCGCGGTTGCCGAGGTTGCGCCGCTTTTTACAAATACCGTTTCACTAAGTGGATTAAATACAATCACACTGGTGCTGTTATTTGTAGGCTCTGGAATTTCCACTGAAGCGCTTGAGCTTGACACTGCAAGTGACAATGTAGGTGCGTTAATATTCATTGGTAACATGGCGTTATCCTCTTTTAATGCTCCCCGCAAGGGGGAGCATCTTTGAACTTGCATTAGCTAGCAGAAGCGCCGGCGCTTTTCTTCGCGGCCTCTTCCTCAGCTTTCTTTTTAGCTTCTTCTTCGGCCTTCTTTTTGGCCTCAGCTTCTGCTTTTTTCTTGGCTTCCGCCTCAGCTTTCTTTTTAGCTTCAGCGCGTGACTCACATTCCCAGCCATCAGCTTCAACCATACCGATTAGCTTTTCACTGGATTTGCGAATGAATTTAACGCCATCACCTTTGGTGAATTTTAAATAACGCGGGTCGTTTTCACGCGTCATTTGTTCATTTGTTTTATCGGGCATGACACCTACCTTTTATTGGTTTTGATGAATTGAATGGGTTGATTAAACGATCACCTTGGTAGAGCCGCTTAGCCCTTCATGGCGAATCACCGTAATTTTGTGCGTGCCAGCAGCAGGCGTTAGAGCGCCAGCGGTTGGGTTCACAAACTGTACGGAAATGGTATCAGCAGCGCTTACATAAGCACTTCCGATGGTTACGTTTGCCGTTTGGCTAGGTGGTGTCACGATGATTACATCGCCACTTTTCACACCCAGAACGGTGAACGTTTGAGCAGGCGCGACGTTTGCCGCAACTTCTGCCGGTGTTAGGGAAGCTTCAACTACTGAAATAGCAGCCACATTTCCCGCGATAACTCCTGCTGACATAGCAAATATACCTTTTTAAGGGGTTTAGAGCAGAAGGGAGGCCGAAGCCTCCCTAACATTAACCTAAGAGCTTAAGCGGCAAGCCCACTCTGGACGATCTGCTGCCAATCCGCCCAAATAGTCAATACGAGTCACGAATGAGCGCGTATTCACGTCAAAGTCACGGATGATTGCAACAGTCACACCTTGGTAGGTTTGCTGCACTGCGAACTCAGCATTCTTTGGCATTTCCAAAGGAACAGACACCATACGGAATGCGTTCTTGTGGAAGGCAAGGTTCTGAGTGTAGCCAGTGCTTGCAGAACCCGTAAGCACGTTACAGGTATCACCATCAGCAGGGAATGCAGATACATTTTGCAGACCACCAGAAGCAGAGGTGTAGATTGCAGGGCTGATAGACAGCGTTGCAATACCCGAACCGTCAGCAGTTGCATCGGCGGTCACAGTGAATGGCTGCAAGAAGTTGTATTGCTTCTTGGTGATCGGGTGAACCGCATACACCGTATCAATGGTGAATGTGGTACCTTTCTTCACTGTACCAGTGGTCGTGGTTAGACCTTCAACAACCAGTGTTGCTTGACCTTCGGTAGAAACGGTGGTGCTTACTTCAAAGCTCACGTCATTACCGTTGGTGTGGGTGTTAAGCAGTTCGTTTTCCAGCCAGTTGAAACCATCAGCAGTACCGACGTAACCCATCTTGTACTGTTTTGCGATTTCGCTAGAAGATTGGAATAACCCTTTACGTGCATTCACCGCAGAGCGGCCAGCGGTTGAATCGAAAAGAAGGAAGCGGTTGTTATCTTTAGGGCAAAGATACTTGCTCATCTTTTCACGCGCTGAAAGCACTGTGTCTGGATCAAACACTGTAAGACCCGGTGTACCAACAGTGTTGAACACCGCATCGGTTGCTTTCTCAATCATGCGAGATTCAACATCTTGCGCAATCGCTTCTACAGCAGGCTTCACAACGCGGTTAATTGTCTGCTTCATCTGAATTTCAGTAGCAAACTGTAGCGATGTGATGTCAACACCAACAGTAGAAATGATATCTAAGGTCAAAGGAACTTTTTCTTCCTTAATATCTTGCTTAGAAGATGTGATATCGAATGTGGTTTGAGGCACGAAACGTGCTGGTTTAGAGATATAGATGGTATCACCGGCAGAATAACCGTTTTTACCATCGTAATCTGATTTCTCCGCTTTTGCGATAGATTTGCAAAATTGGAGTTCGTCGTGGAGCATCTTAGCAGCGGCACGTGCCACTACACCCGGTGCGTCCTTTAACGTATTAAAATCATTGGCCATGATCTTTAATCCTTATCTAAGTGTTAAGCCATTTGTCGAACTCAGCATCACTCATTTGATCTGGGCTCTTTTTTGAAGAGTTGCCCTTCACGCCTTTAATTGGCGCTGGGGCACTAGACGGCTGTTTATTGAGATATTGCTGCCCTCTGATTTCAGCGCGTGCCATTTCTGCCGCTGCCTGTGTCGGGTTCATGGTGAGCAATTGCTCCACCTTCCCTTCACGTGCAAGCGTGTACAGTGCCAGCGGGCCGTTTTCGGCATCGAGCATGGCCATAGCAACGTGCTGTGGTAGGTCAGCCAATACGTCTGAATATTCCGTCTTGAGCTGTTCGTAATCTGGAAGCTTTGCGCTCAAATCAGCGTCAATGGTGTCCATGTGCTGAGCGCGTTGGCTATAGTGAACCTGCTGCTGCACTTGCTGCGGCGTAAGCTGTTGTTGCTGTGCCTGCTGCTGTGGATCAGACTGCTGTTTGAGTGCTTCCTGACTCTGTTTAATGTAGAATTGGGTTAAAGCCTTTTGGTAATCGGCAAAATTGTCGTAGTCATCGAGGTTAGGCTCTTGTGGAGCCTGATTGTTCTGACCACCGTGTTGCTGCTGGTTATGCTGCGACTGTTGGCCGCGCTGCCATTCAGCTTCCCTTTGCCGTAATTCCTGTAATTCAGCGTTTAACTTCGCGATTTTTTTATCACGCCGCGAAAGCGCGTTTACTGCCTTCTTTGGAAATACAACATTATCTTCCCCTTCTTGGCCTTCTTCGTTCGGCTCAGCGTTAGGGTCATCGTTCTGTTGTCCTTCCTCTTGAGGCTCTTCAACTTGCTGCTCAATCGTTTCGTCAACTGACTGTTCAGGTGCAAAGTTTTCTGTATTGTCCATTTTTAGTTTTTCCCGTAAGTGATGGTTCCGCTAGCCTTATGACTTAGCGATTCGACGATTATCGAATTTGGTGTTAGATGCCCTGTCCTTGCATTTGAAGGTTGGCATCCTCTGAAACCTGTTGCACATCGTTAGCCACCTCTGGTGATGGCTTTGATTGCATTTGCTGGAATTTAAACTGGTAATCCAAGATCATCTGATCGCGTTCTTTCTCAAGCTTAGCGATATCAATTCTGATTTTCTCAGCGTCTATTTTTGCCTTATGAGATTCACTTGCTTCTTTGAGCCTTAGCTCGTCTCTCTTCAATGCGATATCTTCATTCTTAGAGTTCAATGCAGTCTCAAGGCCGGTGATGATACTCTGCGCTTCCTCCAACTGCATTTGCAATTGAGCAATGCGTGGGTCTTGTGAATCTTCATCAAGGAATTTAGGGTCAATCACCTTGCGCATACGCTCAGCCATCGCCTGCGCTCCGGCAAAGTCCATATTTTCAAACAACAGGTCGCCCATAATGTTCATCATTTCTGGCGAACGTCCTAGCACCTCATTGAAGAAGCTTGCAGCCTCTTGGCGCTTGGTGGCATATGATGTGCCGGTAACAGCTTTTACATCGTATCTGCCTTTAGTGAAGAAGTAGTCACGCTCCTGACCTTCAACACGCTTGCCGTTGATGCCAACTTCTTCCGGCTTATCTTCACCATTGATGGTGCGCACAACACGCTGCGTATCGAATACTTCCGGCAATGCACACACGACCACGCGGCCTACATGCGATATTGATTTGTTCAGGTTATCAGCAAAATGATACTGGCTAACATCGCCTTCTTCTTTGCGACGGCTGATAGCAACGCCACTGATTTCATTGCCGATCTCACCTACTGAGGCGTTATACATGCCAAGCGTGGCTTTGATGTCTTCCACCTTCTGCATGGCAGCATTAACCACACCCACTGGCACTTGTGGAGGCTGCAGCCTTTGCGGTGGTGGTAATTGGTTGCCATCAGCATCGGTTTGCTTATAGCGAAGCACCGCTGCTTTTTCCGGGTCAATCCAATCTTCCGCGTAATCCTCTACCTGACCTTCACCCGCCATCACATAGGCGCGTGGTTGCTTCTGTAACAGTTCCGTTTCAATGGAGTTCCACAAATTCACAAGCTGCTGCGCTTGCTTTGATTTTCGAATCAGGCTGCGCAAGTGACGCTTGCCTTTTCTCCATGCCTCCTTCCCATATACTGGAATAAGCGGAATGTACTTGCCCGGAAAGACTGTTTCTTCCAACTTATCTTTGCCAGAGAGCGTGTAACGCCGCACGATTTTGCGTGCTGTCTTTCTGGTTTTGATGTACTCAACGCCCTTTTTGACTGCTTCAATCTCACCCGATTCAAGCAATCCGATATCAATAGGTTCTTCGTCAATTTCGTAATACTCAGCGATAGTGACGCTATCAGTATCTTCGTAGCTTTCCTGCTGCTCATTTTCAAAGCAAGAGACTTCTTTTTCAGGGTAGCGCTTTTTAAACTCAGAGACGCTTATTTCTTCAATAATGGTGCCGCGCTTGGCATCTGATCCGTCAATCTCAGTGGAATCGCAGTCAATATAAACCGCCAGAGGGTTAGTAACACGACGAATATAAAGCGACTGCTCAAAGCTCTTTTCATTGATGTAATCATTTTCAATTTTGATAAAACCGATTGACTGCTCAACTGCGTAAGTAGCGGCCATATCGTAGGCGTTATCCGCATTTGATGCATACTCGATATCACGCACCTTGCCCTTGATGATATCCGCCGTTTCAGTGTCGCCACCATCTGACGGGATGATCTCAATAGCAGGTGTATTCTGCCTTATGTCGTTAGTGACTTGGTTTACAAACTGTTCTAAGTGGTCAACTGTCACCACCGGCAAGCCAGAATTGATACGCGCCTGTGCTTCCTTTGGTTCCCACTGAGCGTTAGGCTCGTCGCTCATAAAGTCGGCATCCGCCTCTGCCTTGCGATAGATAGGCCCCCAATGGTCCTTATCCTTCTTGAAATTATCGCGTGCAGTTTTGATATCGAATGCCATTTATATTCCCATTTTCCCCGAAGGAAGTTTCATTGATACTTTTTTGACCAGCTCAGCGCTTAACCAGCCCTTATCGTGCGCCAGCGCAACGTATCTCGTACAGTCAGCACCGTGACTGCTCCAATCGTGCTTTGGATGCGGCTTGAATACTTTGTTCTTGTCGTCCCATTCGCGGTGGTAATTGCGCAGGCAATCAACCAAGCGATCACATCTCTTTTGATCTATCCACACCTGCTTCAGGAAAGAGCGTGTCAGTGTGATGCCTGCGTCTAAATCACTACGCGGCAGCACCTTCACTTCTTTGAAGCGAAGCTTCTTCATTTGCTTTTCGTATGTAGTGCCGGAAGCTAGAGAGCCACTTGCACCGTCATGCGGTAGAATCACGCCTGCGATCGGGTAAGGTTTCTCACGCATCACTTCTGCGTAATGATCTAAGCCCTGACCACTGCTTTCGTAATAGTCGATGATACGAGGCTCACGCCCTACCAACTGCACAAAGCAGATTGATGTTGAATCGCCAAAGCCAAGGTCAAATATCGCAAAGACAGGATAGCTTGGGTCGTATGGAACGCCCGTTATGCGTCTTTCATTTTCAGCCGCATTAATCTCTTTGCCGTAATACGCACCAGGCAATGCAGCATCGAATGAGCATTCATATTCCTGTTCAAACTTCGCGCCACCTTCATCTTCACCGTACTGGCTGATAAGCTCCGCACGAATACGCACCAGTTGTTGAGGCGTAAACACACCAGTGATCGATGCGACAGATTTTTCTGCGTACCAATCATCTGACTCTTGCGCCATCTTAAAGAAGCGCTGCGCATGGTTTCTTCCACGTGGCGTAGTGATGAACAATGCATACCCGCCATTCTCTTCAAGAATAGGCATCAAGTAAGCCCACGCCTGCGGGTCGGCGAGTGCCCATTCAGAGAGCACCACACCAACCGGAGGAGAACCAACGTAACTGTTGTAGTTATCGCTTCCTAACACCTGCCATATTGAGCCGGTTAGGAATTCGATCTTCATTTCATTGTCGATTGTCCGCTTCCTGATCTCAGCAGGAAACGCTTCATCAATTCTTCGCTTACCCGTATGCGGGTTGATAGCATCCCAAATAGCCTTTCTAGCCTGCGATGCTTCCGGCAACATGTGCCAGTAGTTACCCGTTCGGGTCATTGCTGCTGTTGCTGTCCAGTGGAGGCAGATATCATCTTTACCCCAACGGCGATGCGCTATCTCATAGGCTCTTAACCCGCCATTCTCTAAATAGCGCCATAATGGTTTTTGATACCAGCGCGGCTTCCAGTTATTCGGAAGCGTCACTTGGCTCATCGTCGCCTAGTCCGCGTACAATGTTAATCTCAAATGGCTTACCGTCCTGATTGCCATGATTTACGTCAACCTTATCGCCGTATTTTTTAGGCTTTAGTTTTCCCATCAACCATTTGCGTGATTCAATTCTCAATCGTGAGCGCTGAACATGCTCACCGTTCAATTGCCAGCCAATGCCTTTTTCTTCTTTGTCCAGCCGTTCCATCCAGTCATTGCGCGCATCGTCTGCAATGTCGATGATCTCTTCTGCATAGACTTCTGCCTGCATTTCTTTCGCGCGTGCGTATCGTTTGTGAAATTCTGTGTCGCTAGCAACCCAACTAATCACTGTTGACTTGTTAGGCATGCCATCAATAGCTTCAATCTGGCGCAGCGATAAACCTTCTGCGATAAGGTCTAAAACCTTTGTCTTTTCTTCTTCTGAATACATGTGTGTCCTTCCTGAGCTGTAGGTGCTTCAAAGGGAGGGATTCTTTGGGGAGCTTCTAGCGGGAAGTTCGGCACCTACAGCTTTCACTTGAAATGGAACAGTGAATAAAAAAAGCCCCGCTGGATAATTTCCAGAAGGGCTTTATATTTTTGCGCAATAAAAAAGGCGGCAACCACTTAACGTAGTTAACCACCATGCATAAATGTTATCATTTTCGTGCGGTTGGTGTCAAGCCGCTTACTCACCTCTTTGCCTGCCGCGTGGATCTTCTATGCTGAGTATAAAAAACTTAGTCATAGAATCATGGTACAAGAAATCGTGTGTTTGGTAAGTTGCTCTCCACACAAATCTTAGCCACACCCAGCGATTATCATACGTTTTATCTGGGTGCCATGCAAACCAGCGATGCCAAGCTCCGACTCTGTTAGCAAATTTCAGTTTAATATCACTCATTTGCTTTTCTTCCCTTCTTTCGTGTTTAAAAATTCTTTGCGCTTCATTTTTGTGAGGTGGTATTTTCCGCATATAGGGCAATGATATGCTTGGAAAACTTTTTTCAGCTTCTTACCCCGAACACGCGCAGCGATGCGCGCCTTCTTGAGGGTTTCAAACTTATCTTTCCAGCAGATCGTTTTCATACTCCTCTAGCCTCTGCTTAAGTTCTTCAATCTCTTCATTTAAGCACTTCTGTCCACCAACAAGCGCTTTAATAACGCCTTGAAGCCTGATAGCCTCACGCCTCAAAAGGTCAATGTCCTGACACGTTTCAACGTCAATTCTCATGTTCAAGTCCTTATCTGTACGATTTGTTCCATTTCATCGAATCTGTTATGTTGCATGCGGTAGCACTTCCCGCTCTCGGTGAAGATATATATTTTTCCATCCATAGTGACGGGGGGTAAATACTTCTCCCACGATTGCGATGCAGATAATTCGCGTCTTACTGCTTCTGCTATTTCCCGCAATTCAGTGTCACGTTTCTTTTTCTTTCTATTTTTTAGCCACTTAAACATTTCACTTCTCCTACAACTCAAAATAATCAACCAGAATATCCAGCGCACATGTCAGGCGGCAGTGGTTCGCGCCACCTCTGCGCGCTGAGTGCATGCCGTCTAATGCTGATAGCTTTTTCTCGTCGATGCACACCATGCTCAGCACTGTAAGCTGTTGATGGTCGAGTAATCGGCAGATATCACGCCACACCTGCTTGCTGTGTGCGTACATACGGGCATATTTATCTTGATCTTCCGGCGATGGCGCGCCTTTGCTCTCTTTACAGTAGCGCATCTGTGCTGCCTGCGGCCCTGCGGGATCCATGCCAATGCGGTAATGACGCTCTACCAGCTCACCTGCTTCTGCTTGCTTTTTGTCGATATAGCCAATGCGTAGGTAGTATTTCAGCAGCTTGTTTTGCATGGCGCGTGCGAATGTTTCGCCTTCATTGTTGGTGTAAGCCTCAATATCCCCCTTAGCGTGACGCTCAGGCGTGCCGATATCGTGCTGCCTATGGCTGCGCTTTGGTTTATTTTCTCCGGTGCTGTAAACGATTTTATCTGGCATGATAATTCCCTCCTATCTATGGCCTTTCCAATCACAAAGCAGTGCTTTGCCGTTATTTTCTTTCATGCGACTGATGATGCGATCACCAAGATAGTTACGCATTTCTTCAATGCTCAGGTTGCTTATCAGAATCGTCGGTCGCAGGTTTTCGTATCGCTCGTTGATGATCTCAAACAGAATCAGCTTTTCAGCCTCGCTACCGAACTGCACGCCTATTTCATCCAGAATGAGTAGGTCAGGCTCACAGAAGCTGTTGATCGCTTCTTGCTCACTCACTTTGCTTGTTTTGTTGTAGGTTTGCTTTACGGTGCGCACAGCTTTCAACACGCTGGTGAATAGCACCGGCATACCATGCACCTGCATCAGGTGGTTGGCGATGGAGCATGCTAGGTGTGTCTTACCCGTGCCGGTATTGCCGTAGAAAATCATGCTTGTGCCTGCTTTTCGCAGCTCAGGAAATTTCTGCGCGTAGCTGATGCAGATATCCAGCACCTTTTGCTGCGCAGGCTCTTTCGCCTCATAGCTTTCAAACGTGCGTCCGCTAAAGCGATCAGGAAGCCCACACCGTGCCATGATGGTTTTTATGCGGCGCGCTTCATCGGACTTGCGTTGCTCTTCCTCACGTGCCTTTGCCGCTTCATCAGCCTGCTTGATACGCTCCTCTGCGCATTTACCGCAGTCATCCTTGCCACGCCCCATCCAACGCTCACCACTGCGATATTGCTTATTCACGAACTCACCATGCACAGGGCACGTGCCGTGCACCTCCCTAGTACGTGGTGTCGCGTCCGCCAAAGCCTTCGGTTCCTGCACTGTAATCTTGCCCTCCGAAATCAGTGTGTCTAGGTGCTGATCCATTTCTTGTGCTTGCGTTTCCATGATGGCTTCCTCCTATTTTGCTGATTTGCTTTAGCGTCTCGATAACTGCCTTCTCGAAAAATTTCAGGCAACTTGGTGGTGATCGGTCGTTTTGCTTCATCTGCCCCATGCGCTCAAGGCATAGCGTTTTGAAGAACTCAGGCTTTGCTCCATACTCCACGAACCTTTCGGCATAAGTGGCATCGGTGGCGTTAGCCCAGCCGCGCGCCAAGCCTTCACCAAACACCGTGACAATGCTTTCATCGAAAATCTGAATTAGCTGCGTTGATTCGCTCAAAGAATTTTCGTCACGCGCCTGAGCGCCTTGTAGTGACGTAGTAGTATTCTTTTCTTTCTTTTCATTCTTATCTGCTGTTACTTGCCTGTTATCTGCCTGTTGTTTGTCTGTTATCTGTCTGTTAGTTTGCCTGTTATCTTCCTGATACTGGCTGTAGTTAGTTATTGAAATTACTCGATATTTATTAGTAACCTTGTCTGTTAACTCGCCTGTTAAATTTAGCTTTTTAAGCGATGTACGCACCTGCATCACCGACAAACCCGTTTCTTTCGCTAAGGTCGGTAATGAGGTGATAAATTGACCGCGTTTGATGTCAATTCCTTGCCACTTAGAATCCTCATGGTTGGCGCGCATAATGCAGTAGAAAAACAGATGGCACGTGTTCACATCAGTGAACCACTGCCAATCTATCATTTTCCTATGCATTTTAATCCAGCCTTCCACTACTCTACCCCCTTTTCTTCCCGTCGCGCCTTATGTAACTCAAGCGCTATGCTTTGTGGCTTCATGCCTTTTTCATTAAAAAATTTATAGGTAGCCTGCCGCGCTTTATCCTCTGCCGGTCTATGAGGAAATCCGCGCTTCCTTAAAGCCTCGTAGGAGCGATTAAAAAAGCTCAACAGCCTTTCCTTTGGAAATGTCACTTCTTTGCAGGCGGTGGTCATGCTAATCCCCTCCAAAGAAATGATGGTTCTCAACTGCTATATCGGACGTATCAACGCCAAATTCATCACCAAACATAAGCATAAAACCAGCACAAACTTGGTGGTCGTCTATACCCGCTGGTGTACCGTCTCTTTTTTTCTTATCGTCGAAGTTGCCCATCCATTTTGAAACACCTTCATTCTTCTGATACATGGTTTCGTGGCAGTAGAATTTCTTTGTAAGGCATCCCATAAGTAAATCCTGCGCTTTTTCCCCGCTTGAAGTCTCAAGGCTTCCCTCTCTGAAGGCACAATGTTCACACATTTTTTTTCTGTGATTCATTTTTCACCTCTTAAGCGCTTATTTGCTTTGTTACTAGCCGCCCTCACCTTAGCGAGAGACAGGATTGCAGGCTTCACCTCTTCTGGCGCTCCTTCATAGTCGTAGCCGTGGTGGTTATTGAGATACGGAAGCGCTCCTCGCGGTATGGCTTCCCAATTGGACGGGTCACAATTTTGACGGTTGCCATCTAAGCACTTGAGGCACATATCCGCTGACAACTCTCCATTTACCTTTTCCCATAAATATCGCTGCTTTAGGATGTAGTTGTTCTTATGCCCCAACTCTTTAGCGCCAACATTTATTTCTACATATCCGTCTTTTGTGATTCTTTCGTGACCGAGATACTTCGTGTTATGAGGCAAGCGCCCCTTTTTAAATTGGGTTCTTGCGCTGTTTTCATTGAAAGGCATTTTTTTGCCTTTGTTCCACGAAACATTTCCGGCTTTAATTTTACCATCACGCCCCGTCATCCATCCTTTACGTTTACAAAGGGCGTTAAAATTGACAAGGCTCACATCATCACGGCAGAACTTCTTGCAAAACTTGGCATGCGCTTCCTTGCGTGGCAGTTTGCAATTACGCTCTATCCACGCAAGCTCCTTTTCGCTGTAATGTATTTTAGACCCCTTACTCACTCGATTATCTCCTTCTCGTAGTTAGGGATTCCTTTTGCTTTGTCGCCACCAGTGCCGCTTGTAATTTTTGCGTTTGGTTCAATCATTTCGCCAGGCAACATCTTTTCCCAATTGCCTACACCGTGCTTAGCTACTAATTCAGCAGCTTTTACGGCAACACTTGCATTACTAATGATTTGCTCGCTAAGGCTGACTATGGCGCTCGTTCTGTCCACTTCACGCTCTAAGGCTTCTTGGTCAAGGCTATCGTTTCCAAGCCTATCAAGCTGTGCAAATAAGTGATTGTTTAATTCTGTGAGTTTATTATTTGTCATGTGATCCTCCTGCATGATTAGTTATCACCCCCCACTTTTCTAGAATGTCTATGCCTTCATTAGGCGTGTAGAAATATGCGTGCTTTTCACCACGCGCTAACGCCTGCTCCCTGAACTCCACTTGTTCAGGAAAAGGCTCTGTTGCTTTAATCGTTGTTTTTGTCTTAAGGCTCTTGCACTCAAAGAATTTAGCTTCAAACCAGCCTATCTTTGCATCAGGCAGGCGAATGAGGTAATCAGGCGCGCCCTTCACTGCACCAAGGCGCTTTTCTCGAAGGGTTGCCAGCATGTATGACTTACCCTTGCCACGCTGCCCGTTTGGAATATGCACCACGCTGTTAGGAAGCATTTTTCCATACATCACGTTTTGCTTTACCAGCCGCATGAACTCTTCACACATCTTATCTTCAGATGCGAAGCAATCCATGATGGTAGGTTCACGATGCCAAGGGTATTGAGCCATGATAATTTCCTTTTTTAGGTAGCCCCCAGCCGGAGCTAGGAGCTAAACACTTTACTCAGGGCGACCAACAAAAAGCGGAAGCTCAGTTTCTTTTCTGACGGTTTCACACGCTTCATTGAATGCATCCTCAAACACCTTGTCGATGCGGTACATTTCATACAGCCAAGAGATTTCACCACCGCGCAGACGGTAGCGAAGGCGTACAGCAACGCGATATAATGCGCCTGAATTGAAAACAGGAATGGTGATTAGAAATAAATTTGGAACCTTGATTGGCGCACCATGCTCGTCGGTATGCTCAGTTTCATAAACAAGGCTTGTTTCACCGCTTGAGAGATTATTGGCAGATTTCACGCGCGCATTTTCATTAACTTGCAAGCCACGACTTAAAGTAACAAGCTGATTTGGTGTAGCAAACACACCCCCTAGCAATTTAGCTAGTGAGCTCAGGTCGCTATCATTTTCTGTGTCGCCATCATTTGGGTGTCGTACACTCCCTATATTATTTTCAATGAAATATGCAAAATCACCTTGGCTCATTTTTTTGCCATTAGAACCACACCACTCTTTCCATTCCTCTGACAAAGGAAACTTGTATAGTGCGCGATGTTCACCAAAACGAGGCGATGAATCACTGCCTTCACAGTGATAATCAAGCACAGCAGTAAGCGATGGATTTTCCATATTGTTGTTCGCAAAAACTGCGCTGTCTTTATCTTTGAAGCGGTTAACATGCGCACAAAAACTATTCAGTTCAAATAGCTCTGCCGTGCCTTTACGACGCTCAGGTGCTTTCAGGTATGCGTCAGCAAAAGGCTTTACAGGTGTTATTGTCAATCCCTGCGGAGTAATAAGCACCTGCGCTTTATTGCCGTTGGCATCCACTTCAATGGTTTGTGGCTTATAGAGGCTCTTTAATTCCTCAATCACTGCCGATGATTCTTGTTTGTGAAGTTCTTTCATCTTCTGATTCCTTATGTTTAATGTTTAGAAAATGGTTAATTAGCGAATCTCTTGCCGTGACGTGACATCACGCACTGGTGCAAGTAGATCCATTTGTCGTGGGTTTTGAGGGGTGAAGTTATTGCCAGGAGTGCTCCACAACACAGTTTTGTTGCGTGGCGCTTCAGGTGTCTTGACATCAAATTTGGCAGATATATCAAACATGCCCTGCTCTAACGTGAAGTCCAGTTCAAGTTTGATTTTACCCTTCACTCTCCTTGAACCATATGATTGAGCGTAGTTATTTAGCTCTGCATTAAGCTCCTTTAAGGCATCTGATAGCTCCGAATTAAGCTGTCCATCCTCTAATAGTGAAATAAATGACGAGAAACTCCTCGCCTGTTCTTCCTTTTCCATGCTAGTTCTCCTTATTGGTTGTTAATGGATGAAAAGAATTCATGGTCAGCGGCGGCTTTATTATCTGCCGCTCACTGGATAATTTGCTGATAAGCTCCGCTTGCATAAAGAAGCGCTCTTGCAGGTCGCTGTTTATCTCCTGCAACTCTTTGATAGTCGCATGACATGCTGCCAATTCATCACGCAAGCACTGCTCAACTGAACGTGCAGCAGGATTGACAACCGTAAATCTTTTACGCTTCTGTTCGATATGTGCCACTGGCTTCCCCCCTTCGGCAAATAATGTAAAACTTGACATTCCCGACCTAACCACCTATGAAACCTCTCGGAGATACATAGCGAGGATAAGGTCTAGTTATAAAAATCCTCTGCTGTCACTCTTCCCTTTGTCGCCTTTTTTATGCGCGCAACAATTTCTGCGCGCGGTCTGCGTTGTCCTTTTAAGTATTTATTGATGGTCTGCGGTGCTACGTTAATTTTTCGAGCAAACGCCGCGCCGTTGTTATGTTCAAACTGGATGAGGTAATCTTTCAAAGTCATGTTAAATGCTCCTTTAGAAACAATTAACCATAATGGGGAATTAAAATCAATAAATTTTTCATACAACTTGGTTATTTCAAAATATGACCAAATTGGGGAATATGCCCCTATGAGAGAAAAATTAAAAAAAGCCAGACTGGAAAAAGGAATGACCCTTGATGAATTAGCCAAGGGGGCGGGAACTACTTTTCAGCAAATAAACAAACTTGAAAAAGGCGAGCGCAAGCTATCCCTAGAGTGGATAGAGCGAATAGCTCCTGCACTCGGCATATCGCCTGCAGCATTACTGCCTGACGATTGGGATATAGGGGCATCAGAACCTGAACCACTAGACATCCCTACCCTATCCACCATCCTTGAATATGTGCTAGCTCACCCCCTTACAAAGAAGATGGGGCATAAATGGGTTGCTGCACAAGTGATGATTTGGTACGAAACCGCGCGCAAAGAGCCCGAAACATGGAAAGACAAACTAAAAGACATGCTTGATATAAGATTGAAAGAAGAGGAGCTAAATAAACCGTGACCCGATTCTTGCTTCTAACCTCTCTATTGCTTTCACTTTCCGGTTGTAAAATAGAATCACTTTGGAGCGAGGATGAGGATACCTTTAAGGATATAAGAATTGTAGATAAAGCGCCAACATGCTACGAAATTTTTAACGAAAAGCGCTCTAGCAGCTCTGTGCTATTAAATAAGTGCACGGGTGAGTCTTGGTTAATGACAGAGGTTGTGGTCCAAAAAGGAACTAAAGACTCCAAGGCGATCTTTACCTATAGATGGAGTCCTATCTCTAAAGAATATGCAGAGTCTCATCTTTCACGAGGCTTCTAACCTAACAACCAACTCTTATAAGCATTACAAGCAGCCCAATAATCGCATCCCTCTTTCATAGGGCATTCTCTGTTTTGCGATAGGCATTCATAAGAAACATCACACGGATGCATTGAAAGCATTTTTTTCATTTCATATTCCGAATATTGTGGAAAGTTTCTTCGTAGCTTGATGATATTATTTTCGGGTGAGCGTAGCGGTTGATGGCTTTCGCCATTTTTTCTTAAATGTTTCATCGGTAATATCTCCATTGCAGCCTGTTAGCGCTGCAACTCAAATTTGCATATATTTTACGATTTGTCAATTTTTGGTAGGATTTATCCCTTTATTCCTGGCATCTTAAATGAAGCCATAACTACTTATGGTTAAAACACCTAAAACAAAGAACGGAAGCTGGAAAAGCAATAAGGCAAGTAGCCGCTATCCACACAACAGTGGCGCAAACCCATAAAATCGCACCCCACCCCTGAGAGGCTTGATAAGTTTCGATTAACACCCAAAAGCATAATGATGGAACAATATAACAAGATAATGCGGCTATTAACCACACTAGACGGTTTCTCATAATTCGTTTTCCCCTGCCGATTTGGTTTCGGGGGCTTCAAAAGCTGTCAATCTCAGCCGCAGCGCTTTTAGGCAGACACACCTTGGACATAACGCCGCACCCCCGATATATGCTAGCCTACATCGGAGGAAAACGGGTGCATAATAACGGTGCACCACGCCGGATTGAATAGGGTTTTGAAGCCCATAGAAAAACGCCTACCACATGCAACTAGAAATGGCAAGCTTTTAACGGCAGTTAGTGTACAAGGTGTTTCCCATTGAGTTGCTGGTGCAGCTAAAGCTATTTCTCTGTATTGGCTGCATCATGTACGGCTGCTGTACTGGTTGCAATTTCATATTTTGCAAAGCAGATGCCACAGCGGCCTTTCTTGATGTTTCCTGTTCTTGACGCGCCATTTCCAATTGCATCATGCAATCAGAGAGCTTTTCACCCTCAAATCCGGCTCCTTCGCAATATGCTCTTTGAGATTTAAGCACTTCTTCTTGCGTTGGAGCGCAGGCGGTGGTGCATGCCAATAAAATAACCGTCAATATTCTTTTCATTTATAGTCTCCTAGTAAAAGTGCTTATTGCAACTCTTCTACTAATTTTTTCACCAGCTTACAAGCATAGGTTTTCTGCCATTTAGAATTTCCTTTTCAAAAAATAACCATATTGTATTAAATTTCCTATTGACTATATTTCCCCATTATGGTTAAATCCTAATCAGACAAGGCAGACACATAAGGAGGCTCGCATGTTGGAAAAAATTAAGGAGAGAACAGCAATCAGCATGTGGGTTTCCTTATTAGGACTCTGCTGGAAATCAATAGATACACGCACAGGCGCAATGACAGCTTTAACGGTTGCGTCGCTAGTTGCAAATATCATCTGCCACCTTGGCGGCGTGTTTTAGGGGAAAGACCATGTGGAACATAAACGGATATGAAGCAGAAACAATAGAGAAGCTGGCAGATGAAATAGCCGAGCATTGCGCTGATAATGAGCGTTCGCTGCCTGATTTCGACACTCTCTATTGGGCTGATGAAGATTATCGAATAGCAACCGAACAAGAGCGTAAAAACTTCGTTGAGCGTTGCCAGAATGAATATGAAAACCAACAGCAAATGATTCAGGATTCTATTGAATATCGTGAGCAGGTGCGCTGGGAGTGGGAGCAAAGCGTATTATGAGCAAGCAACCTACCATCATTGAGTTAATGCAAGCCGTAGAGCGTGAGTGGAATGAAGGAAGCCGCTCTAAGGCAATGCACCTACAGCGTGAAGTGGATAGACGCATCAAGCAATTTAAAGCGGAGAATGAAGATGTTTGATTTCATCCTGATGGTCCTACTGATTTTTGGTTCAATATCATTCGGCATTGGTGCTGCCGCGCTGTTTGCAAGCGCTGTAATAGCCATCTTTTCAAAACTATCTGATAGCAAGCAAGATTCAAGGAGGGAAAGGAAATGGTAACAAGAGCGCAAAAATTTGTACGTGATGCAATTGAGGACATTAAGCGCAGCGTAAGCGAAGTGATGATAATGACCGAAAACAAGATTGCGTGCGGAAAATATAATCCATCCGAAATACTGGGGGATATGGAAAAAGAGCATAAAGCAATAGCGCGTGATGATGCCACCATGAAAGAGCAAGGCTTGATTAGAGCACGCGATTTTCAGGCACAAATAAAAGGCAATCACTTACAGCGCATTGAGGAGGTAAAAACACAATGAGACAGCAAGTAGAACAAGAAACACAACCGATCGCTCCAGGCATTTATTCACCGGAAGAATTGAGCAACGAAGCATACCATGATGATCCTGCCGTTGGTAGTAGTGGCTTAAAGTTATTCTCTGAATGCCCTGCGCTTTATCACTATCACTACATTGATCCGGTAGGGCGCGAGGAGCGTAAGCAAAACAACAGCAACCATCAATCGCTTGGAAGTCATGCGCACGTGGCGTTGCTTGAGCCTGAGCGATTCAGGGCAGAGTACGAAATTGCACCGCAGATGGCAGTCGTCAATTACGGAAAGAAAAATCAGAAAACCGTGCCTATGAATAAGGCGCATGGTGACTGGAAAGAGTTTGCTGCCGATACAGAAGCAAAAGGAAAGTCGCCGCTGCTATGGAGTGAGTTTGAGACGTGCAAGCGCATGATGGAAGCAATACAGCGCCACGACCTAGCAAACGCAGTATTGAGCCAAGGCAAAGCTGAAATGTCATTCTTTGCGAAGTGCCCCAAGTCAGGTGAAATGATTAAGTCACGCCCTGATAAACTAAGGAAGCTGGCTAACTATGGCAACCTGATGGTGGACTATAAAACCACCGGACTTGCCCTTGATAGCAGCAGCCAGAGCAGTAACGCTTTCAATATGGGAAGGCATATTCAAGCGGCAATACATAAGGCAGGCGTGGAGCTGGCAACAGGTGGGAAGATTGACCATGTAATCTACATCGTGCAATCGCAGCAAGCACCTTTCCTGATACGCGCTTTCAGAATGCCGGAGGATTGCATCCAGTATGGCGCTGATATCGCAGAGGCAGAACTTCTAAAACTAGCAGAATGCAGAAGAACCGGCGTGTGGCCTGAATACTCGCAAGAGATTGAGGATTTAATCATGCCTAAATGGATGGATTACGAATTTAACTAAGGAGAACCAACGTGAGTAATCAACCAACAGTAAAACAAAACAACAACAGTATGCAGGAATATGTGTTTGCAAATATTGCTACCTTTGAGGCTGCGCAGCGCATGGCAAAAGCATTATCTTCTTCGGACTTAGTGCCAAAAGATTATAAAGACAACATATCAAACGCCCTCATTGCGCTTGAAGTAGCGCAGCGCACAGGCGCAAGCCCTCTTATGGTGATGCAGAACCTTTATATCGTGCACGGTCGCCCCTCATGGTCGAGCCAGTTCATTATTTCAGCGCTCAACACCTGCGGAAAATTCAAGCCATTGCGCTTCCGCATGACGCGCCCTGAAAAAGAAGAGAACGTGGAATACGAAATCTTTGAAACCAAATGGGTGAACAGAGAGAGAATCACTGAGGTGGTTAAGAAAACCGCCAAGGTTCTCAATGTGAAGTGCATTGCGTGGACGGAAGATTCAAGCGGTGAAGTGCTGGAAAGCCCCGAAGTGTCAATCAAAATGGCGCTTGATGAAGGCTGGTACGATAAAAGCGGAAGTAAGTGGAAAACTATGCCGGAGCTAATGCTGCGTTACCGTGCTGCTGCGTTCTTTGGTCGCTTATATGCGCCGGAAGTTCTCATGGGTATGTACACTCAGGAAGAAGTGCAGGAAATGGGAATCAAAGACGTAACACCAGCGCGCGACAATAGCGACATGGCAGAAGCATTTATGAGCGATGCCGAGCCGGAAGAAGATAAAAACACGCTGGATGAAATGCTTGAGCCTGAGAAGAAGAAAGAAGATCCAAAGCAGGAAAAGAAAGCTGAGCCGGTAGAGGAAGCACCAGCGCAAGAAGAAGCTGCTGAGGTGGTTGAAATCGTTTTCCCTGATACGGGCGAGACGGTGCTTTTCCCAACCGAGTTTGACCCTATCGACTTGATGCAGCGCATTCACGACATGATGCCGCCTGATGTGACAGAGTTTGCCAGAGTGAACTTTGACAACATCGACGCTATTGCAGCGCATCTTGGCGATAAACCACAGGCTCAACAAAGAATTCTTAACCTTAAGAAGGAGAATGCCTAATACACCTAGGGCTCTTTGCCGAAAGGTGGGTGAGTCATGCCCATATCCACGCATTGCTGCGGATGAACGTGGAGAGTTTTAAACGGAGGGTGGCCGCAGTCCCCGAGCCCATATACAGAGCGGCCTTCTCCCCGCAAGGGATTACGTACCACGTGAGACTGTTTGAGTGGGGAGGAGGCAAAAAGATTTGACCAACATTTGATTAAAAAGGAAACGATCATGGCTAAACAGAAAGAAGAACCAACTGTAGCAACGAGTATCGCGCTTGTCGAAGATTTGACGCCTGCCATCTTTTCAGAAAAAGGAAAAGTTGAAAGCATCATCAGAGACGTGAGAACCCGCGTATCAGAGTTTAAAGGCGATATCTCCACAGATCGCGGACGCAAGCAGATTGCATCATTCGCAATGAAGATTGCACGCAGCAAAACCGCGATTGATGGTATTGGCAAAGAAGTCGTGGCTGAGTGGAAAAATAAAGCAAAGATCGTGGACGAGCAGCGCCGCCTTGTACGTGAAGAATTTGACGCGATGAAAGAGCAAGTGCGTCAGCCTCTTACCGATTGGGAGAATAAAGAAAAAGACCGTATTGAAGGGCATGAAAAAGCCATCAGAGATATAGAGCTTATTGGTGAAGAGTGCTCACGCGATTGGCGCGTCATGCCTCTTGATGCAATGAACAATCACCTTACGTTCTTAGAAGGCTATTCCGATGCTGACTGGCAGGAGTTCCAAGTACGCGCAACAGCCGCTATCGACCTTGCAACTGATCGTGTCACCAGAGCAATCGCAGAACGTGAGCAATGGGAAGCTGAAAAGGCTGAACTTGAAGCCATGCGTAAGGAGAAAGAAGAGCGTGAACGTAAAGAGCGCGAAGAAACCATCCGCCGCGAAGCTGAGGAAAAGGCAAAACGTGAAGCGGAAGAGAAAGCTGCACGTGAGCGTGAAGAAGCAGAGCGCAAGCATAAAGAAGTTGAGGAACGTGCCGCTGCTGCTGAGCGTGCCCGTATTGAGCAAGAAGAACGTGCCAAACGTGAAGCTGCTGAGGCAGAGGAACGCGCCAAGAAAGCCGCCGAAGATGCGGCCAGACAAGAGCGTGAACGCATCGAAGAGGAAAAACGTAAAGAGGCAGAAGAAGCCGCTAAGCGCGAAGCCGATAAGAAACACCGCGCCGGTGTTATCCGCGAAGCCAAGAAAGGCTTGATCGGTGCAGGACTAAATGACACCGAAGCTGAGCTGGCAATCAATGCCATCGCAAACGGCTTTGTTCCAAACGTAACCATTAAATTTTAAGGAAACTACACCATGCCAAACAAACGCAAAAAGCACATGCAACCACCTGTAGGCGCAAAGCTGAATGAAGTTCACAGCGATGGCAGGGTTTACACCCTACACCCTACCAAAGGCTATCGCTCAGTATCAGAAATCAGATACGCGCCGAAGCCACCAAAGAAAACCGATTCACCGCTACTGCGCTGGTTTAAAGGTTTACGCAAAAACAAATAGGCAGGAGGAAGCCGCCATGAAACTTAAAACACCAAATATGACACTAGAAGAGCAAATCCAAACGGTACGCCGTCAGCTATTGCAGCAATCGGAATGCCAGACAATGCAGCACCAAGTTGATTTACTGATCGAACTCAGCAAGCAGCGCGGCAGTGAAATGGAGCGTGGCGGCTTCGTTGAAGAACTTATTGATAATGCGAGGGCGTGATGAAAGCACTTTCAATTCAGCAACCTTGGTCATGGCTGATTGTCAATGGCTACAAGGATATAGAGAACCGTGATTGGTACACAAAAGGCAGAGGCAAAGTTCTTATTCATGCAGGAAAGAAGATTGATAAAGACGCTATCTGGTGGATTAAACAAGAATTTCCACACATTCCACTACCAGAAACTTTTGAAACTGGTGGAATCGTTGGCATAGCAAAGATCACTAATTGTGTCACCGAATCAGAATCGCCTTGGTTTTTTGGAAAATACGGCTTCGTTATTTCAGAAGCTTCGCCGCTTCCATTCCAGCCATGCAAAGGAAAGTTGGGCTTTTTTGAGCCTGAGTTACAAAATCAAACAGGAGAAATAACGTGAATAAAGAACACACCACACAAGCAAAAGCAATAGAGGTCAATCAGATGGATGTTCGCCTAGCTTTTC
>OBIY01000094.1_pt1 | contig 36537 bp, 41 predicted proteins | sample 1519841 | NCBI WGS metagenome assembly OBIY01 (sample SAMN03019774, study PRJEB22545) | beach sand metagenome | biome: beach; feature: sea beach; material: beach sand | place: USA: Municipal Pensacola Beach, FL | collected 2010-07-30 | depth 30-40 cm m
ATCCGGCTTCGTGCCTTCCCCTCCCCAAGCCAAGCTCCGCGCAAGTGAAACGCGGAAGCGGGGGCTGAACCCGGGCTACTACGCTCCGCACAAGGGCGATACCAGCGGTCAATTGCAGGCGGATGTGCTGCTGTCGGTGACACCACCGCCGCAAATGCCTGCCACGCTGGAAGCCGGCACGATCTATGGTTACTGCGTGGGGGAGCCGTGGAACCAGCAAGCCGTGTTCAAGGGGATTGGGGTTCCGGTCATCACCGATTACGAAATCTGGAAAAACAATCCGGAAAAAGTGTTTGGCGTGAGCAAGGGCTGGGCTGACAAGTATCCCAACACCCATATTCGTGTCGTGAAGGCGATGATTCGTGCGGCCAAGTGGCTGGATGAAAACGATAACGCCAACCGTCCGGAAGCCGTGAAAATCCTGTCTCAGCCGAACTATGTTGGCGCTGACTATGACGTGATCGCCAATTCCATGACAGGCACCTTCGAATACGAAAAAGGCGACAAACGCCCGGTGCCGGATTTCAACGTGTTCTTCCGCTACAACGCGACCTATCCCTATTACTCCGATGCTATCTGGTATCTGACCCAGATGCGCCGTTGGGGTCAGATCAGCGAGAGCAAACCCGATAGCTGGTACATGGACGTAGCGAAGAAAGTGTATCGCCCGGACATCTATGCCCAGGCGGCCAAGTCACTGATCGCGGAAGGCAAGATTGCCGCCGATGAGTTTCCCGATTTTGCCACCGAAGAAGGCTTCAAACCGCCGCAGAAAGGTTTTATCGACAACATCACCTACGACGGCCGCAAGCCCAACGAGTACCTGGCGAAATTCCCGATTGGTCTGAAAGAGGGTGACGCGCTTTAAGCGCTCGCCCGCCGAGGAGAAGCAATCATGGTGACCCTGACATTCCCAACCTGGATGGAACCCTACCGCGCCCTGGCCACAGGCAAGATGTCCGGTGAGCAATGGCAAGCCCTGCTGCGTCAGCTGATTTGGCCGGTACTGGGTATCGCGGCGTTCCTGTTGCTGTGGCAACTGGCGGCTCAGCGTATCGATACCTCGCTGGGACAGTTCCCTGGTCCTTCACAGGTCTGGGAGCAGGCTGGCAGCTTGCTGGATGAGCATCAGGCGTCACGGGCCAAAGAGGCTGCGTTTCATGAGCGGCAGGAGAAGTACATTGCCAGCCGTCTGGCGCAGCAACCGGAATGGGAACCGGTGTATCGCAGCTACACGGGAGCGCCGACGTTCTTTGACCAGATTGGCACCAGTCTGATCACTGTGATGAGTGGTTTTCTGCTGGCCTCCATGATTGCCATTCCGCTGGGGATTTTTATCGGCCTGAGCAGCACTGCCCATGCCGCCATGAACCCGCTGATCCAGTTGTTCAAACCGGTATCGCCGCTGGCCTGGTTGCCTCTGGTGACCATGGTCGTAAGCGCTGTGTACGTAACGGATGATCCGTTGGTCGCCAAATCGTTTCTCACCTCCATGTTCACGGTGTCGCTGTGCTGTCTGTGGCCGACGCTGATGAACACGGCAGTAGGAGTGACGTCGGTAAGCCAGGATCTCACCAATGTGTCACGGGTACTGCGTCTTAACGCCATGAGCCATGTCCGCAAGATCGTACTGCCATCGGCATTGCCGATGATGTTCACCGGTCTGCGTCTTAGCCTTGGGATCGCCTGGATGGTGTTGATCGCCGCTGAGATGCTGGCCCAAAACCCCGGGCTCGGGAAATTCGTCTGGGATGAATTCCAGAACGGTAGCTCCCAATCCCTTGGCCGCATCATGGTGGCGGTCATCGTGATTGGTCTGATCGGTTTTCTGCTGGACCGCCTGATGCTGATGCTGCAGCGGGCTCTGGTCTGGGACAAGTCATCCGTGCAGCGATAAACGACCGAATAGGAGAATCTTCATGAAAGCACTACTGGAACTGTCCAACGTGGGGATGAAGTTCGACACGCCGAAAGGTCAATTCGAAGCCCTCAAGGATGTAAACCTGAAAATCGAGTCTGGTGAATTTGTCTCGTTGATCGGTCACTCCGGTTGCGGTAAATCCACTGTTCTTAACATCGTCGCCGGTCTTCTGCAGGCCACCGATGGCGGCGTGATTCTGGACAAGCAGGAAGTCACGGAACCCGGTCCCGAGCGGGCGGTGGTATTCCAGAATCATTCACTGCTCCCCTGGTTAAGCGCCTTCGAAAATGTGGAGTTGGCGGTCAAGCAAGTCTTCAAGAAAACCAAGAGCAAAGCCGAGATTCGAGACTGGGTGGAACACAACCTGGAACTGGTGCATATGGCCCATGCCATGCACAAGAAGCCGGATGAAATTTCCGGTGGCATGAAACAGCGGGTGGGGATTGCCCGTGCACTGGCCATGCAACCACAAGTCCTGTTGATGGACGAACCGTTTGGTGCTCTTGACGCACTGACGCGGGCGCACCTTCAGGATTCACTCATGGAAATCCATGCCCAGTTGGGTACCACTGTGATCATGATTACCCACGATGTGGATGAGGCGGTGTTGTTGTCCGATCGTATTGTGATGATGACCAATGGCCCTTCCGCCACCATCGGAGAAATCCTGGACGTCAAGCTGCCGCGGCCCCGAGACCGTCTTGCGTTGGCGGATGATCCCACTTTCGTGCGTTGTCGCCAGCAAGTGCTGCAGTTCCTGTATGAAAAGCAGCGCAAGGTGGAGCCGATGCCGAAACGCAATAGCGCCAACACAGAAGGGGTGCGTAAACGCGCCTGAGTTTCCGCTTACCGAATACGACTGCCATTGCACTGAACGGTGGCGGTAACAGGAAAGGTATGTCCGCACGTTGCGGAAAATCTGAAAAGTTTTACTGGGAAGTTAACTTGCTGAGGAAGAAAAACATGAAACATTCTGCCATTGCTGCCGGCGTTTTGCTGTCCACCATGGGGTTTTCAGGTACTGCACATGCTGAAGATGATGCACTGATTACCGCACTGAAAGACGGCACACCTATGGTGAATATGCGTCTGCGTTATGAAGAGGTTGATATTGAGGGGGTGGAAGACAAGGGTCAGGCGTTAACCCTTCGTACCCGACTCGGTTATCAGAGTGCCAAACTTCACGGTTTCGATGTGATGGGGGAATTTGAGGATACCCGCATCGTTGGCCAAGTTGATAACTATACACCGGAACAGGCGGGTTACCCGGTGATTGCGGATCCAGAAGTGACTGAACTGAATCGGGCAGCCATTCGCTATACCGGTAGTGATGCACTGGAAGGGCTCGTCGCGACTTATGGTCGTCAACGGATCATTTACGATAATGCCCGTTTTGTGGGCAACGTGGGCTGGCGCCAGGATGAGCAGACCTTTGACGGTACCAAACTGGATTACGGTGTTGGTGATTTCAAGTTATCTGCCGCCTACCTTACACAAGTGAACGGGATCACTCCGGGCTTTGACGCCAATGTCACCAATAACCTCTTCAATGCCAGCTGGACGGGGGCGCCCGGTGGTTCCCTCACGGCCTACGGCTATCTGCTGGAAACCGACAACGTCCCCGATTCTGACAACGATACCTGGGGCCTGCGTTACGCCGGTGCCTTCGATCTCGATGCCTTCAAGTTGCTGTTGACCCTGGAAGGTGCCCAGCAAGAGGTAGAAGCGGGCGATACCGAGTACTACTTCGCAGAACTGGGTGCCGAAATGGCAGGCGTGACCGTGAAGTTGGCACAGGAAGTGCTGGGTTCTGATGACGGGGTCGTAGCTTTCCAGACACCACTGGCAACCAAGCACGCGTTTAACGGCTGGGCGGACCTGTTTCTGGCAACCCCGGCAGACGGTCTCGAAGATACCTTTGTGACCGTGGGTGGCAAGCTGGCAGGTTTCAAGCTGGCGGCCATTTACCACGATTTCAAGTCTAACGAAGGCAGCACCGATTACGGCACAGAAATGGATCTGCTGGTCGCACGTCCGATCGGCAAGCACTACACAGTAGGTCTGAAGTATGCCGATTACAGTGCCGATGATTTTGGTGCGGATACCAGCAAGTACTGGGCCTGGGGTGAGTTGAAGTTTTAAGACGTCGTTCACGACATCTTAACCCCGACCCTCCCGATTTGACCCTCAGGAAAGGAGGAGAAAGGTGGAGGCTAGACGATATCAACCGCAACCCCAGGTGCCAGAATCAGAGGTGCAAGCGCCGCTGATTATCGTCGGGAACGGCCCGGCAGGTATTCAATGTCTGGTAGAGCTGCGTCGCCGAGGACAGACCACCCCGGTGAAGTTGTTCGGAGCCGAGCCCTGGGCACCTTATGATCGCGTCAAGCTGTCCACCTTCCTTTCCGGGTCAACCGGGTTTGATGACCTGACCAATTTACCGGCAGAACTGGATGACTCCGTGGAGCATCTGGTTGGCCGGTCTGTTACCGGAATCAATCCTTCCCGTCGCTGGGTAGAAGATGCCCTTGGACAGCGCCATCCCTACAGCAAACTTGTGCTGGCGCTGGGTAGCGACGCTCATATTCCTTCCATCCCGGGTACCGACTTGTCCGGGGTACTACGTTTTCGCGATATGGCCGATGCCCAGGCATTGATGGCCCGTCGCCTGCGCAGCACGCATACCGTGGTCATTGGTGGCGGGTTGCTTGGCATTGAAGCCGCTCACGGGCTGTGCCGGTTTGGCACCCGGGTCACCCTGATTCAGCACGCCGACCGGTTGATGAATCGCCAGCTCGACAGCGAAGCGGCCAGCCTGGTGGCTGGCAGTCTGAGTGAGTCCGGGGTGGATGTACGTCTGCAAACCAGCGTGCGTCGTATCGAAGGCAGCCAGCGGGTTGAATCTGTTGTCCTTGCTGATGGCACCGTGCTGCTTTGCGACACGGTGGTGTTTGCCACCGGCATTGCCCCGCGAACGGCGCTGGCGCGAAAGGCGGGTTTGACCGTGGCCAGTGGGATCCGGGTCAACGCCAGTATGCAGACATCCAACCCGGATATTTATGCCGTTGGAGAGTGTGCACAGTTTCAGGAACAAGTGTGTGGTCTGGTGATGCCGGCGTTGCAACAGGCTCGGGTGGCCGCAGCCAACCTGGCTGGCAGCCAGGACAGTTATACCCCGGTGGCTGACAGCACCTGGCTGAAAGTGATGGCGTTGGAAGTTTTCAGCGCCGGTCGCTTTATCGATGAAGAACGCGGTCTGGTGCACCAGACACTGGTTTACCGTCAGGTGGAAAAAGGGCTGTATCGGGCGCTGATGTTGCGTACCCATCGGCTGGTTGGCGTGGTGTCGGTGGGCCCCTGGCCCGAGCGCCAGCAGATTCTCAACCGGATTGCCGATGGGCGTCGCCTGCTTCCCTGGGAGATATGGCGTTTTCGCTTGTCTGGCACGCTTGCCGGTGGTCCTGCTCCGGTTGGGCAATGGCCTGCATCCACGGTGGTATGCCAGTGCCGCGGGCTGAACAGGGGACAACTGCAAACCTTCATGGGGGAAGGTTGCGACACCTTCACCTTGAAACAGCGAAGTGGGGCGGGAACCGTCTGTGGTGGCTGCGAACCGCTGCTGGACAGCCTCTGCCAAGGCGGTATGGCACGAGCGCGCAGTGTCCCCGGTGGCACAGCGCTTGCGATCCTGTCAGCAATGGCTGCGCTGCTGTTGGCGCTGGCATTCTGGTTGCCATCCCCTGGGCTATCGTCGTCGGTGCAATCACAAAGCCTGTTCGAACAGTTTTCCCGCAACGGGGAATGGCGTCAGTGGAGTGGTTATGGAGTGCTTGGCGCTTCGCTCTTGCTGTTGCTGATGTCATTAAAAAAACGGTTTCCCAAGGTGCCCATGGGCGGTTTTAGTGGCTGGCGAATTGCGCATGCCGCCATCGGGTCCCTGGCACTGGCTCTGCTCTATTGGCACACCGGTTTCTCGCTCGGGGAAAACCTCAATCGCTGGTTAATGCTGAGTTTTATCGGTGTCGCTATTGCCGGTATTGGCGCGGCTTTGTTAACCCGGTTTCAGGCGGCCCTCCCCGGGCTGGATGGATTACGCCAGGGCAGCACCTGGCTGCACATTCTGGTGTGCTGGCCATTACCGGTGCTGCTGATCTTTCACATTGTCTCGGCGTATTACTTCTAGGAGGGGCAACCGTGGGGATTCGCAAGCGCACAGTGGGGGTATGGGGAATCTGGTTGCTGGCGTCATTGGCCCTGGCAGGGTGGCTGGGGCTGCCCTTGCTAAAAAAGGACACGCCAAAGACCGCCTTTATTCCCGGTGCCATGACCCACGGCCACCACCAGATTGAATTGCAGTGTGGGGCTTGTCATGGCGATGGGTTCAATAGCCAGGAGGTACTGCAAGACGCCTGCGTTAATTGCCACGGCGACGAGCTGAAGGCCGCCCAGGATGCTCACCCGAAATCGAAATTTACCGACCCGCGTAACGCTGACCGGTTGGCGAATGTGGATGCCCGATTCTGTGTCTCCTGTCATGTAGAGCATCGCCCGGAACTGGATGTGGGAATGGGCGTCACCCTGCCCATGGACATGTGCGTGCACTGTCATGAAGACATCGCCAGTGAGCGGCCAAGTCATGAAGGCATGGGGTTTGATACCTGTGCCAGTGCTGGCTGCCACAACTTTCATGACAACCGCGCGCTGTATGAAGATTTCCTGCTTGCCCACGCGGGGGAGCCCTGGCTCAAACCCGAGCCGGTCCAGCCACCGCGACATGGCTGGCGTCATGACATGGACGACGCTGAACTGGTGGCGTTATTGCGTGGTGACGGGCCGCCGCCGGCCAGCGTGAAAGAACCGGAACATTGGGATGGTAATGCCCATGCCGAGGCCGGGGTGGCCTGTACCGCTTGCCATGGCAGTGCGGAGCAATGGGTTGATACGCCCGAACCATTGCAATGTGCCCGGTGCCACGAGCCTGAAGTGGAAGGGTTCACCCGCGGGCGTCATGGCATGCGGTTGGGAATGGCGCTGTCGCCCATGACGCCCGCACAGTCGGTGCTCAACATGCATGTGGAAGCGAGTCACCGTGAGCTGACCTGTGTGAGCTGCCATGGTGCCCATGACTTTGATACGCAAAAGGCAGCGGTGGATGCCTGCGTCGGTTGCCATAACGATGAGCATAGCAATGAGTACCTTCGCTCTCCGCATCACGACCTGTGGAAACGGGAAAAACGCGGCGAGCTGCCGCCGGGGAGCGGAGTCACCTGCGCCACCTGTCACATGCCCCGCGAGGCGCACAACGGGGATGTCCGGGTTCAGCATAACCAGAGCCTGAACCTGCGTCCGGTAGAAAAAATGATTCGTCCGGTGTGCCTGACCTGCCATGGGCTGGAATTCTCCATTGATGCCCTGGCGGACCCGCACCTGCTGGAAAACAACTTCCGTGGCAAGCCCGATATCCATGTGCCGTCAGTGGACATGGCCAGGGAGCGCGATGAGTCCCGGGACGGAAAGAAGGGGCTTTATTGAGCCATTACGGAAACAGATTTCAAACCTGAGGAGGTACTACCCATGCAAGCCATGCAAGACGTTGTAAAGCACAAAGTCTCCATCCTGATGGCCACAGCCCTGTCGGCCCTGTTACTCAGCGGTTGCGGCGAAGAAGAAGCCAAACCCGCGGGAGGAATTGATCCCAAGGTCTATACCGATTCGTTGTTTGCGGTCATGAATGCCGATCGTACCAACTACACCAAACTGATCATCGCCCGTCTGGGTCCCCAGGGGGCCGACAGCATCAAACCCCATGAATACTGGGAAGATCTGGATAACGGTGCTCCCTTGCCTGCGCAAATGTTCCGTTACGGCGCAGAAGCGGTCAGCGAAACAAGCAGCGATTTTTCCTATTCCCTGCAGTCTTTGTGGCCGATTAATAGCCAGAACGCGCCGAAAACCGAGCTGGAAAAAGAGGGGCTGCAATTCATCGTCGATAACCCGGGGGAAAACTTCTACGGCACAGAAACTCTGGGGGAAGTGAGTTATTACACCGCGGTGTACCCGGATGTGGCGGTAGCCGCCCCCTGTGTCGCTTGCCACAACAATCACAAGGATTCTCCCAAAACGGATTTCGAGATGGGAGACGTCATGGGTGGGGTGGTCATTCGAGTGCCCATGTAATGGGCGGGATGCGCACTTTCGGTTCGTAACGACTCATCGAATAACCGCTGCCACCGGCAGCAAGGGAGAAACGCATGACCCCAGAACAGATTGCAAGAGTGCAAGACAGCTGGATGCAGGTGGAGGCCATTTCTGATCAGGCTGCCGCACTGTTTTACGACCGCTTGTTTACCCTGGACCCGGCCCTCAAGCCCCTGTTCAAGGGCAATATGGAGGAGCAGGGGAAAAAACTGATGACCATGATCGGGGTTGCGGTGAAGGGGCTGGACCGACTCGACACCATTGTCCCTGCCGTCCAGAAACTGGGCGAGCGGCACAAGGATTACGGGGTGAAACCGGCAGATTACACCACGGTGGCACAGGCCTTGCTTTGGACTCTGGGACAGGGATTGGGCGACGCCTTTGACGAGGATACCGAGGCCGCCTGGACGGCAGCCTACACGTTGCTGGCAACCACCATGATTGAGGCAGCGGAGTATTGATCCGCGGGGCCGCAAGTGCCGTTTTGGCACTGCAAAGCGCACCATTTCGGTGCGTTTTGTCGGTCCTTTATTGGTGAGAATTTAATCCTTAAGTAAAACAACAGGTTAGTGGATCAATGACTGGCACAACCGTTGCAAAACACTCCGGTACAACTTTGCGTCCGGACACCGTAGAGGCTATGGCTTTGAAAATCATGCTGGTGGATGACCAGCCACCCCGCGCCGCCATTCTTGAGCGGGCCCTCATTGATGAGGGTCACGAGATTCTGTGTCGGCTTACCAGCGCGGCCGGGTTGGCGGAAAAGGTAAGCAGCAGCAATCCGGATGTGGTCATCGTCGACATGGATGCTCCCGACCGTGACACTCTGGAAAGTATGGCGTTGGTGCAGCGGGATATGCCTCGCCCCATGGTGATGTTCTGCAACCAGGATGATGAAGATCTGGTCGTGGCGGCGCTGCGTGCCGGCGTCAGTGCCTATGTGGCAGGTGAAACGGATCTTACCCGGGTACGGGGCGTCATGCGTGTCGCCACCGCTCGCTTCCGCGAGTATCAGGCCCTGCGTGAAGAGCTGGAACAGACCCGCGAAGCGCTGGCAGAACGCAAGATTATTGAACGGGCCAAAGGGTTGCTGATGCAGCGCCGCCGGCTCAATGAACAGGATGCCTACAGCACCTTGCGGCGTCAGGCCATGAATACCGGGCAACCTCTGGTTCAGGTCGCGCGCTCGGTGCTGGATTACGCTGAATTGTTGAAGGCCCAAGGTTAGGTTGGGACGGTTTTCTCGTGATCTTTGGTGACGTTCCATTCGCGGTCTAAGCACCGCTTCCATAATGACAGGAGACAGCATGCGACGAGTGAATCCGCTGATGAAATCGCGAAGTCTGGTGTCGGCACCGGCAAGACCCCTGGAGTCTTCCCGGCCTAGAAGCCAGGCGGCGGTGCAGCGTCGTCAGTCGGGAGATGCCCGTCGTGCCATCCTTACGGAGATCGCTTGATGAAAATCCGCATTGGCTACATGCCGTTGACCGATAGCCTGCCGCTGGCAGTGGCCCAGGAAGCGGGTTACTTCAGTGCGGAAGGGCTGGATGTGGAGCTTCAGCCAGAATGGAGCTGGGCAAGTCTGCGGGACCGGCTATTGGTGGGCCAACTGGATGCCGCACCGATGCTCGCGCCCATGTTGATGGCCACCACGCTCGGTCTGGGCAGTATCAAGAAACCGTTGGCCACAGCATTTTCCATGGGCCTGAACGGCAACGGTATTACCGTTTCCCCCATGCTGTTCCAGGGGTTGTGTGCCTTGTCTGAAGGGCCGACGCCTAACGACATGGCCAATGCCATGAACAAGCTTGTGGCCGCTCGGGCGTCCAGCGGAGAATCGCCGCTGACGCTGGCGGTGGTGTTCCCGTTCTCCTGCCATGCCTATCAGCTTCGCCACTGGCTTAGCGTGGCCGGGTTGGACCCGGACCATGATGTCAAACTGGTGGTGCTGCCACCGTCGCAGATGGTGGACCATCTGCGTATGGGGCACATTGACGGTTTCTGCGTGGGGGAACCCTGGAACAGCCTGGCGGCCCTGACTGGGGCAGGGCATTGCCTGTTGTCCGGCTACCAGATCTGGGAAAACGCTCCGGAAAAAGTGCTGGCGGTATCTCGTGACTGGGTAGCACGCCATCCGGATGAACACAGGGCGCTGCTGCGAGCCCTGTACAAGGCGGCCTGCCATGCGGATGAAAACCTGGTCGATAGCTTGTCACTGCTGGCTCATCCTGCCTGGCTGGATGTGCCGGAAGAAATCATTCGGGCCCCGTTCAGTCAACGCCTGCCAGGCGGTCTGACCGGGCAGCCGTTCCCGGCGCACCATTTTCATGTGTTCGCCGGGTTCCACGCCAATTTTCCCTGGCGTTCCGATGCCCGTTTCCTGCTTGAAGAAATGCAGCGCTGGCGTCAGTGTTCGTTGGAAGAAAAACAGACTTTTGCTGCCCAGTGCTACCGCACGGACCTGTTCCGTGATGCACTGGCGGATCTCACCAGCCTGCCGCTGATGGACAGCAAACCCGATGAACGCCACGCCGGGCACTGGCAACTGCCTGGAGAGCCCAAGCCTGTGCAGCTGGGCCCGGATCGTCTGTTGCGAACCATCGAAGAGCAGCCGGAGGGCTGACGGCTGCGAATACCTTAGCGTAGGAGCGACCCTGCGGGCGTTCCTTCGCTTCGCTCGGTGGCGGCGCGATAATCGCTTGCGATATAACGCATTTGCATCACAAAGTTCACGGAGGTTAAAACCGTCTTTCCCTCAGTGGCCTCTGTGATCGCTGTGGTCAATATCGCTTTTAAAGGTTTGGGTTATCGCGCCGCCAGCGACGCTCCTACGGCACGGGTTGGTGTCATTCGAAACTCGTTTCTAGTCTGTCTTTGTCAGAGTGCAGGTCCCACTATCACCTGCAAGCGTCATCGTGATCTCAACAAGGCATGCTCCTCAAACGAGAAAACTCACCCCCACGCCCAGCAACAACAGGGCGAACAGCCGTTTCAACAGCCGTGGCGATAACCGGTGTGCGAGACGCGCGCCAAACCGGGCGAAGAACATGCTGGTCAACGCGACCCCCACCATGGCAGGAAGGTACACGTACCCCAGGCTCCACTCGGGCAGTTGTGGCTGACGCCAGCCAATCAGCATGAAACTCAAGGCACTGGCGGCGGCGATGGGTAACCCGCACGCTGACGAGGTGGCCACTGCCTGCTGCATGGGCAGGCTTCGCCAGGTAAGGAAAGGGACATTCAGGGTGCCACCGCCGATGCCAAAGATTGCGGAGGCCCAGCCGATTACCCCACCAGCGGTCGTCAGGCCCAGCTTGCCTGGCACCGCACGGCTGGCACTGGGTTTCAGATCCAGCGCCATTTGAATAGCGATGACGATGGCGAACACACCAATAATCTTTTGTAGCATCGGCCCCTGAATTGACGCGGCGGTTAGCGAACCCAGCCCGGCACCCAGCAGGATGCCCACGGTCATCCAGGCAACAATAGACCATTGCACCGCGCCCTTGCGGTGGTGCTCCATCACCGAGTTGATGGATGTGAAAACGATGGTCGCCAACGATGTGCCCACCGCCAGATGGGTCAAGACTTGCGGGTCGATGCCCTGAGCGGTAAAGCTCAAGACCAGTACCGGCACGATGATGATGCCGCCGCCGACCCCAAACAGACCGGCCAATACCCCGGCCGCAGCCCCCAAAACCAGATAAAGCAAAAATTCCATACTCAACCCTTGGAAGAAATCTGTGTAAAGCCACATCGGTGGCAATGTAATAACGGAAAAAAAAAGCGGGGGAGGGCTCTCAGGTGCGAATAGCCGCGTCCAGATTGCAATATTGCCCTTTGAAATACAGCAGCGGCTGTGTGTCGCGCGTTTGCTGCAGGCTCAGTGCCCGCACTTCACCAATCACGATCAAGTGATCGCCGGCTTCGTGCTCGGCGTGAATGACGCAGTCCAGCCAGTGCAGGCTGCCACCAATCACCGGGTTGCCCAGGGGGGAACGAGTCCAGTCGATGGCTTGCCACTTGTCCGCGCCCTGTTGGGCAAAGCGGTTGGAGACCGCCACTTGCTCATCGGAAAGAATGTTCACCGCAAAGCGGCCCGCCCGACGGATCTTGGGGTAGCTGAAAGAGTCACGCTTCACACTGAAGGACACCAGCGGCGGGGTGGTCGATACGCTGTAGAACGACTGGCAGGTAAAGCCGATGGGCTCATCATCAATGTGTGACGTAATGACGGTGAGCCCGGAGGCGAAATGGCCGAGCGCCTGGCGAAAATGCAGTGGGTCGATGGCCGGTGTGGTGAGTGACATAGTCATTCCAGAATAGAAGTAACGCAGATGAGTGAATCAGGCGGGCTGTCCTGACAATGCAGAACCCCCGCTCTTGCCGACGGTATTCAGGCCAGCTCGTTGCGGACGATCTCTGCCCCTGCACTCAGTGCTCGCAGTTTTCCCTGGGCCACGTGGCGGGGCAGGGGGGCCATGCCGCAGTTGGTGCATGGATACAGTTTGTCGGAATCCACGAATTGCAGTGCTCGGCGCAAGGTGCTGGCCACTTCTTCCGGGCTTTCTACGGTGTGACTCGCCACATCAATCGCGCCTACCATCACTTTCTTGCCGCGAATCAGCTCAATCAGGTCCATGGGTACATGGGAGTTGTGGCACTCCAGGGACACCATATCGATGGTTGAGGCTTTTAGCTTGGGGAAGGCTTCTTCATATTGCCGCCACTCGGAACCCAGCGTTTTTTTCCAGTCGTTATTGGCTTTGATGCCGTAGCCATAACAAATATGCACGGCGGTTTCACACTTGAGCCCTTCAATGGCTCTTTCCAGTGTGGCCACGCCCCAGTCATTGACCTCATCAAAAAACACATTAAAGGCCGGTTCGTCGAACTGGATGATATCGACGCCAGCTGCCTCCAGCTCTCTGGCTTCCTGATTAAGGATCCTGGCGAACTCCCATGCCAGTTTCTCCCGGCTTTTGTAATGGGCATCGTAAAGTGTATCGATCATTGTCATGGGGCCGGGCAGCGCCCACTTGATCGGCTGCCGGGTTTGTTCACGCAGAAAGCGGGCATCCTCAACAAATACCGGTTTCTGACGACTCACCGCCCCGACCACCGTTGGGACACTGGCATCGTAACGGTCACGAATCTTCACCGTCTCGCGCTTTTCGAAATCGACTCCGTCCAAATGTTCGATAAAGGTGGTAACGAAGTGTTGGCGGGTTTGTTCACCATCGCTGACGATGTCGATGCCGGCCAGCTGCTGCTCATGCAAGCTCAGGCGCAGGGCGTCCTGTTTGCCTTCAGCGAGCGTCTCGCCCTGCAACTTCCAGGGGGACCAGAGCGTTTCGGGCTCGGCCAGCCAGCTGGGCTTGGGCAGACTGCCCGCGGTGGATGTGGGTAACAATCGTTTCATTATCTGTGCTGCCTTTTAAGCGCCGAAATTCGCAGACCATTGATTCAGCACCGCCCGGTAAGGCTCAATCAGATGCTGCTCAGCGAACTTGCCTTGTTTGATGGCCAATTGGCTGCGTTCTTCCCGGTCGTAATGGATGCGGGTCAGTGAGTAATCCGAGTGCTTGAGGCTGGGCTGGTAGCGGTTGCCGGCCTCGGAATTGGCGTTGTAAATCTCGGGTCGATAGATTCTCTGGAACGTCTCCATGGTGCTGATGGTGCTGATCAGCTCCAGGTTGGTGTAATCGTTCACCAGGTCGCCAAAGAAGAAAAAGGCCAGCGGCGCTACGCTGTGAGGGGGCATGAAATAGCGCACGCTCAATCCCATTTTCTTGAAGTAACTCTCGGTCAATGATGATTCATTGGGCAGGTATTCGAACCCCAGCACGGGATGGTGATTCTCGGTGCGGGTGTACACCTTGTTATCCGATACGCTGATACAGATCACGGGCAGTTTGCTGAAGTTTTCCCGGTACGCGCTTGAGTGAACAAAGTGCTGGAACAGCTTGCCGTGTAGATCACCAAAGTTCTCAGGGATGCTGAAACGGGGCTGGTTCTTGTTATGGTTTTGCAGGGCGATGCTGAAGTCATAATCCCGCACGTAGGAGGAGAAGTTGTTCCCGACAATCCCCTCGATGTGCTTGTTGGTATGCCGGTCAATGATGGTGGTTTTCAGGATTTCGATGGTCGGGAAAGTGTCGCCATTGCCTTCAATATCGATATCTACCGACACAATGTCATGCTGCACGGCGTAGCGATCGCCATTGGGGTTGTCCCAGTGTGCCAGCGCATTAAACCGGTTGTTGATCATCGTCAGAGTGTCGCGCAGGTTCTCCTTGCGCCGCTCACCCCGCGCCAGGTTGGCAAAGTTGGTGGTGATGCGCGTGCTGTCGGATGGGCGGTAATCCTCATCGAAACAAATGCGCTTGATGCTGAAAGTCAGTTCGTTGCTCATGGTGACAGGGTGTCCGCGTCAGTATTGGGCATGGCTTGCACCGCAGGGTGGGTACCGCAATGCAACCTTATTGGCGGCCATTATGCGCAAGTCTGAACTTGAGGTTAATTGGTATTATTTCAACACTTCATGAGATATTCTCATTTTTGTGTTGTCCCCCTGCCACGGGTGGCCCGGCTGTCAGGGTGCGTACTCTGGGTGGGCGCGAGGCTTGGGGTGCTGTTACGAGAGAGTGTGTAGCAGGGCTCACGATGGTGTAGGCCCCGTGCCATAATGGGCATTATTGGAGGATCTGATGCTGGAACTACGACATCTTGCCACCCTGCGAGCGATTGATGAGGCCGGCTCGATGGTGGACGCGGCCGATCGACTGCATGTCACCCAGTCTGCCTTATCGCATCAGCTGAAAGATCTGGAACATCGGTTGGGCATGGAACTGGTCGTGCGGCGCTCCCGCCCGGTGCGGTTTACCACCGCGGGGCTGCGATTGCTGACGCTGGCGCAGGACGTGCTTCCCAGGGTGCAGCAGGCCGAACGGGAGTTGAAGCGGCTAGCCGAGGGGCAGTCGGGCCGGCTGCATATCGCGATTGATTGCCACTCCTGTTTTCAGTGGCTGATGCCGGCACTGGATGCCTTTCGTGAACACTGGCCGGACGTGGAACTGGACCTGTCGGCGGCCTTCAGTTTTGCGCCATTACCGGCGCTGTTGCGCGGCGATCTGGATATGGCGATCACCTCGGATCCGGTGGAGGATGCCGCGGTACAGTTCCTGCCGCTGTTTCGCTACGAGCTGGTGCTGGCGGTATCGGGGCGCTCGCCGTTGGCGAGCCGCAAATGGATCGAACCGACCGATATCAGTGACCAGACCCTGATCACCTATCCCGTCGAGCGCGAGCGTCTGGATGTGTTCACTGCGTTTCTTGACCCCGCCGGTGCCGAGCCCGCGGCGGTACGCACTGCTGAACTGACGCCCATGACCGCGCAGTTGGTGGCAGCAGGCCGCGGCGTGGCGGCGCTTCCTAATTGGGCGCTGACCGAATACACCACCCATGATTTGCTGAAAACCGTGCGCCTGGGAGAGAACGGCGTGTGGCGGACCCTGTATGCGGCGGTGCGTCTCGAGGATGCCCAGCGTCCCTACATTCAGGAGTTTCAGGAGACGGCGCGGGAGGTGTGTTTCAAGACGTTGAGTGGGGTGAAGGCGGTTAAGGGCAGTTAACAGTGAAAAGTGAACAGTTAACAGCGAAAAACCAGGGCTGCTGGGAGGTTATGAAAAAATCTTAACCCCGACGATGCCGACGACAATCATCAGCAGGCAGGCGAGCTTGCCGGCGGATACCGAATCCTGAAAGAAAACGATGCCCAGCAGCACCGTGCCGAAGGCACCGATGCCGCTCCAGACGGCATAGGCGGTGCCGGCGGGGAGGGTGCGCATGGCCTGAGCCAGCAGCCAGAAGCTCAGGGCGGCGGCGATCAGGGTGAGAACAGTGGGTAGCGGACGGGTAAAACCGTGGCTGGCCTTGAGTCCCAGCGCCCAGCCAATTTCCAGTAATCCCGCGAAGAAAATGTAAGCCCATGCCATGAGGTAACTCCTGCATGGGGCCGTCCCCGGGTGGTGCCGTGTGATCGAGGTCGTCCTCGGGCGTGAATATTGTTCAGGAATATAGTGTGAGTGGCGAAAATTTCAAGGTGTGGGGGCCCGCAAATGCGTTGGGCGGACGGACGGTATGCCTGGCTCACTGGAGAGGGTGCGGTTTTATTCCGGGCACCATTTATTCCGGGTACCAGGTATCGATAAGGGATTGCATTGCTTCCTCGTTATGGCAGCGATCTGTCTCTATCCACGGTTCGTCGATGCCGTTGTCGTCCTGCCATTGGGCCAGTGCCACCAAATACCCATAGGCCGGGCAGTCCGGTGGGGAGGAGGGTTGTTCCGTGAACAGTGGCAGCTGCAGGTGGCTGGGTTGCCGCGACAGCGGAGGGATCAGCGTGCGGGTACCGATTTCTGCATACGCATAATCAGGATGCCGGATCTGCCATGTCTGGGCACGCATGGCACTGGCGGCCATGATCAGGTGCAGTCCGACATGGCTTTGCCCTTCGATCGCAAAATAGCCGTCTTCATCCGTGGTGGCTGACAGGCCAGGGTTATCTGCGTTGGTGATAACGGCACCGGCAACCGGGGTGCCGGTGACCCCATCGACAAGGGTGCCGTCCACCGGTTGGACATCCCACTGACGTTTGATGGTGGGCAGGCAGCCGCTGGTCATCAGGCTGCTGAAGAGCAGGGCCAGTGCCAGCCAGTGGTATTTTCTCATGTCCGGTCCGTTATGTTGTGTGTGCCTTGCCGATAACAGGGAGATAACGCTCTCACCATTTTTTATAGGGCAGCGTACTCAGGGCGCTGTTGTAGTAGCGTGTTTCGCCAGTGACATCGTCCCCGAGCCACTCGGGTTTGTCGAAAGGGGTGTCTTCGCTGGGCAGTTCGATTTCTGCCACGACCAGGCCTGTGTTGTCGCCGTGAAAAACGTCTATTTCCCAGCACAAGTCGCCCTGGGGCAGGCGGTAGCGGGTCTTGTCGATGACGCCGGCGCCGCACAGCTCATCCAGCATCTGGCGGGCGTCGTCGACGGGAATGGGGTACTCGAATTCGCTGCGGGTAGCGCCAGTGGTCTTGCCCTTGATGGTCAACCAGGCGCTTGCCCCGGCGATGCGCACGCGCACCGTGGCGTGTTTGTCGTGACTGAGATACCCCTGGGTCAGACGTTCCCCTTCAAGCGTTTGGGTAACGGCGGTGTTGCTGACGAGAAACTTGCGTTCAATTTCCTGGCCCATTATCGATTCCCAGCTGGTCGAAGGTCACATCCAACCCCAGTGCGTTGAAGCCTTCAATAATGTCATCGGGCAGATAGAAGGCGGGGTCGTCCATAAAGAAGTAGTGTGACACACCGATGCCGTAGCGGTAATCGCCAGGCAGGTTTTTCAGCTGGGGGGCCAGGCGTTGCAGTTTGAGCAGCAGCTTTTCGAAGTGGTCCCGATGGCTTGCTCGCTCGTCCAGCTGGCTGGAGAGGATCCAGCGGTTTTCCCGCCGCTGAGCGTCCGGGAAGGCGTCGCTGTAGGTGTCGCCTTCGCGCCAGTAGTCATCGGCGCCTTGTCCCAGCAGCACGTCGAGCCGGGCTGGGTCGTGGTCGAAACCGACAATGGCAAAATAGACGTGGTGTTCCATCATTCGCTGCCGTCCGGCGCCGCTGTTTCAGGGCGTAGCTGGCGGTTACGCTGAAGTTCTTCGACCGGGAACCCTTTCTCTTGGGCGACCTGTACCAGCGCCTGATACTGGTCTTCGGGTAGTTCTGACTGGCGCGCCAGAATCCACAGGTATTCCCGGCTGGGTTCGCCGATCACCACGGTCTGGTAATCCTTGTCCAGGGCAATAATCCAGTAGTTGCCTTCGGTGATGGTGGGGATCAGTCGGGATACCCAGTTATCGAATCGCACCTTCAATTTGGCATTGTCAGAGCCAGGTACCACCCGGGCAGTGCCTTCCGCTTCACTGGTTTGTTCGCCCTCCCGCTGACAGCGGTTGATAACCTTCACGGTGCCGTCGTCGTTGAGACTGTAGGTGGCGGTGGAATCGTAGCAGCCACGCTGGAACCATTGGGGCAGGCGGGCAATCTCGTACCAGGTTCCGGCATAGCGCTGCAAATCCACCTTGTTGACGGTGGCCAGAGGTTTCTCGTGGCCGCCGCAGGCGCTGAGCAGCAAGGTGGCAATAAGCGGGAGCAGGGCTGCGACAGGGTGTTTCATTCCAGTCTCCAGAAATCAGGTGTTCTCAGAATGCGGGGTGTGGCCGTTGGTATCAAGCCCACACAAAGTGGCCGTGATATACTCCGGCGCTGATTCAGGGAGCCCGATTTTGTCCGACGCCGATACTCGACTGACACTGGAACAATTGCACTGCGAACGTGATGATCGCGTGCTGTTTCGTGGTCTCAGCCTGACCGCCCGGGCCGGTGAAATCTGGCAGATTACCGGTGCCAATGGCGCAGGGAAAACCACCCTGTTGCGGATTCTGGTTGGCCTGCATGGCTTTTACGACGGTGGGCGTCACTGGTGGCAGCCGGACTGGCAGCGTGAGTTGTTATATCTGGGCCACCAACCGGGGGTTCGTGAAGAGCTGTCCCCCCTGGAGAACCTCGATTACGCCTGTGCCCTGAATGCCCAGGGCGGCGATGCCATGGCGGGCCTGAAAGCCGTTGGTTTGCAGGGGTTTGAAGACGTTCCTGCAGCGCACTTGTCTGCCGGGCAAAAGCGGCGCATTGCGCTGGCCCGGTTGTGGTTGGCGCCCAAGGCTGTGTGGGTGCTGGATGAGCCCTACACTGCCATTGACCAGGACGGTGTTGCGCAACTGGATGCCCGGATCCAGCAGGCGTCAGAGGCGGGCACCCTGGTGATCTACACATCACACCATCAGGTCGGTGAGGGCGTCCGTCGTCTGCATCTGGGCAAAGGCCGCGCCGAGGTGCTCTCATGAGTGCCTTCGGAGCGGCCCTGAAGCGGGAATTACTGGTGCTGTGGCGCAGTCCGGCGGAGATGATCAACCCGTTGTTCTTCTTTGTCATGGTGATCAGCCTGTTTCCACTGGCTATCTCACCCAAGCCCGAGGTGCTGGCGGTGATTGCCCCCGGTGTACTTTGGGTGGCGGCGTTGCTGGCGGTGATGTTGTCGCTGGATGGTCTGTTCCGTCGCGACCAAGAAAGCGGTGTGCTGGAACTGTTGCTCACCGCGCCGGTGATGGCCGTGGTGCCGGTGACAGCCAAGCTGCTCGCGCACTGGTTGCTGACCGGCCTGCCGCTGGTGCTGGTATCGCCGGTGCTGGCACACATGCTGCAACTACCCAATGCGGTGCTGGGCACGGTGATGCTCAGCCTGCTGCTGGGTACGCCGGCACTGACCATTATTGGCGCCATCGGGGCAGCCCTGACAGTGGGGTTGAATCGAGGCGGGATACTGCTGGCGGTACTGGTGCTGCCGCTGTACATTCCGGTGCTGATTTTCGGTGCCGGGGTCATCCGTGCGGCCGCGGAAGGTGGCGCGGTCAATGGCATTCTGGCCATTCTGGGTGCCTTGCTGGCGCTGACGGCCAGCCTGGGTCCTCTGGCCGTGTCGGCCGGTCTCAAAATCAGTTCGGGTAACTAAATGGTTTGGCAAACAATCAAGCGCTGGTACCACATGCTGGGATCCCCGCGCTATTTCTATACTTTCAGCTCCTCGGTGTTGCCGTGGCTCACGCCGATCGCACTGGTGACCTTGCTTGCTGGTCTGGTGTGGGGGTTGGGCTTTGCCCCCAGTGACTACCAGCAGGGCAATAGCTATCGCATTATTTTCATCCATGTGCCGGCATCCAGTGGTGCGTTGATGGGCTACATGGCGCTGGGCGTGGCCGGTCTGGTGGCGGTAGTCTGGCGCATGAAGATGGCGGAAGTGATGCTCAAGGCCATTGCCCCGTTTGGTGCGGCGCTGGCCGCTATTTCACTGGTCACCGGCGCGCTGTGGGGCAAACCCACCTGGGGCACCTATTGGCAGTGGGATGCGCGCATGACCTCCATGCTGATCCTGCTGTTCATGTATGTCGGCGTGATTGCCCTGCAGAATGTGATCCGCGACCCGCGGCAGGCCGCCCGGGCGGCGGGCTTGCTGGCCATGGTGGGGGTGATCAACGTGATCATCGTAAAGTATTCCGTGGAGTGGGTGCAGACCCTGCATCAGGGATCAACGCTCAAGCTGTTTGGCGAATCCACCATTAACCCGGCCATGAAGTACCCGCTGCTGATCAGCATGCTGGGCCTGTGGCTGTTGTATGCCGTGAATGTGTTGATGCGTGCCCGCACCGAGGTGATGTGGCGCGAGCGACGCAGCAAATGGGTGGCCAAACTGGTGACCCGGCCGGAGAAAGGAGAGCAATGATGGCATTTGAATCCTTTGCCGATTTCCTGGCCATGGGTAAACACGGTTTTTATGTCTGGAGCGCTTACGGAATCAGTGCGTTCCTGATTATTGCCAGCATGGTGCTGGCCCTTCGCGGACAGGGACAGGTGCGCCAAACCCTGGCACGGCAGCAGCGCCGCGCCGAACTGGATGCCGAGGTAAATGATGAATCCCGTACGTAAACAACGCCTGCTTCTGGTCCTGGCCGTGCTGGTTGGACTGGCCATTGCGGTGGGCCTGATGTTTTACGCCCTGCGTCAGAACATCAACCTGTTCTACACGCCCCAGCAGGTCGCCTCTGGCGAAGCGCCCCTGAATACCCAGATGCGAGTGGGCGGGCTGGTGGAAGCCGGGTCTGTCGTGCGCAATGAAGAGACCCTGGACGTGAGTTTTGACATCACCGATGGCAAGGGCAGCTTCACGGTGCACTACCAGGGAATCCTCCCCGACCTGTTCCGTGAGGGTCAGGGCATCGTCGCCAACGGCACCTTGATCAGCCGTGAACGCTTTGAGGCCGAAGAAGTCCTGGCCAAACATGACGAAACCTACATGCCCCCGGAAGTGCAGGATGCGTTGGAGAAGGCGGGGCATCCGGGGGCGCAGAAAGCAGTGAATAGTGAATAGTTAACAGTGAACAGTGAACAGTGAACAGTGAACAGTTCGCGGTCGGGGTTGTTCTGGCTGCGATGTGGGAGGCCGCGCCGGGGAATAGGTGCGGCCTTTTGCGTTCAGGGAGCTGAATCGGCCACGGGTTTGATCTCCGCCTAATGCTGCGCTCTGTGCCCTTAAAACCATGGCCAGAGTATGGTCGCGGCGTCATGCTTTCAGGCTGGCTCTTGGCTATTCCGCAACGCTGTTAACTATTCACTGTTAACTGTTAACTTTCCCTTGCAAGCCCCCTCCCAAAAGTCCTAAATTCGCGGCTATCGGCGCCCTGTCGCGGCGCCCCTTTTGTCAGGGCTTTTCATGAGTCAGGTCATCATTCTGGTCGACGATCCCGCGGACTGGGCAGCGTATTATCCGGCTCGTCATCTGTTGTCTGCCAAGGAGTATCTGCAGGCGCAGCAGCCGGTGTGTACCGACAAGAAAGTGCAGGTCATCAACCTGTGCCGCAGCTACAAGTATTTGAGCCCAGGTTACTACTGCTCGTTGCTGGCAGAAGCCCGTGGTCAGCGGGTGATGCCGTCGGTGCGCACCGTGAATGACCTGAGCCGCAAGGCGCTGTACGGGCTGCATTTTGAACAGTTCGAGACGGCGCTCGACAAGGCCATGAAGCGCAAGGGCGGTGGTTCGGACCATTTCAGCCTGCTGCTGTTCTTTGGCCAGACCGATCAGGAAGGCCTGGGGGAACTGGGCCGGCAGATTTTTGACCAGCTGCCTTGCCCGCTATTGAAAGTGGAATTCCGGCGCCGCGAAAACTGGGCCATCGAAGCACTGAAACCGCTGACACTGAAACAGCTCAAAGGCGAGCAGGAAGACCGTTTTGCCCAGGCGCTGGAGCAGTTTAACGAGCGGGTCTGGCGCAGCCCCCGTCGCCGTCGCAGCGACCGTTATGAACTGGCCCTGCTGGTCAACGACCAGGAAGCCCTGCCGCCCAGCAACAAGACGGCCCTGAAACGCTTCGTGAAAGCCGGCCGGCAGTTGGGCATCCGCGTGGATCTGATCGGCCGTGACGCCTACACCCGGCTGGGCGAATACGATGGATTGTTTATCCGTGAGACCACGGCGCTGGATCACCACACCTACCAGTTTGCCCGCAAGGCCGAACAGGAAGGCATGGTGGTGATTGATGACCCCGGCTCGATTCTCCGCTGTACCAACAAGATTTATCTGGCCGAGCTGATGCAGGCAAACAATGTGCCGGTGCCGCCGACGGCGTTTATTTTCAGCGATGATGATGAGCAGGTAGATCGGCTGATCGATGAGTTGAATCTGCCCATGGTGCTGAAAATCCCCGATGGCAGCTTCTCCCGTGGCATCTCCAAGGTGGCGACCCGCGAAGAGCTGGTAAAGGCGCTGGCACAGTACCTGAAACAGTCATCGGTGGTGCTGGCGCAGGCCTTTATGTATACCGACTATGATTGGCGCATTGGTGTGCTCAACAATCGCCCGTTGTTCGCCTGTCAGTATTTCATGAGCAAGGGGCACTGGCAGATTTATCACCACCAGAGCAGTGGAAAGACGACCTCGGGTAACAGCCGAACCCTGCCCGTACAGGAAGTCCCGGCCAAGGTGCTGAAAACCGCCCTGAAAGCCGCTCGCCTGATGGGTAATGGCCTGTATGGCGTGGACCTGAAACAGTCCGGTGACGAGGTGGTGGTCATTGAAGTCAACGATAACCCCAACATCGATGCCGGGGTGGAAGATGCTTGGCTGGGCGAAGACCTTTATCGCCAGGTCATGCTTGAATTCCTGCGTCGCCTGGAAGCCAAACGCCTCGGCCTGTCGGTGTAACTCGCTCCCAGCAGTGAGCGGTGCTTGTTTGGAAAGCAAAACCCAACATGGTTCCAGGGTTCCAGGGTTTTTAGAAGAACGGAAACCCTTTCCAGATCGTTGGGTTGGCGCCAATAAATAACCTGTGCAAGACACGGCCGGCATGGCGATCCTCGCGTCAGCAAGGCAAGGATCCTCAAACACTGTTCGAATGAGACAAGAGAGAGGGCCTGCAAGGCTGGTGCTCCGGCGGAGATCTGTCTTCTTCTTGCACTCCTGTTCGGCCTTGGTGTCGAGGCTTTCTAGCGCAAAGCGGATTGCGGGAAGCGTCTCTCTATTGAACACCCAACCAAACACCCCGTAACACCCCTCCATTGCGTTTCCCTTTGTGCTGCGGTCTTATCGAAAAAAAGACACAGGACTGATTCATGCAACTGCTTGGATTATTGCGCCGGGAGCTTCGCAGTGAATGTCGCCAATGGGTGGATGACGGGGACATCAGTGCGGAGCAGGGCGAGCGGATATTGGCGCGCTACGGCACCAGTCTGGAGGATGTCAGCGATGGCTCGCTGGCCTACAAGGTACTGGTGGGCGTGGCGCTGTTGTTTGCCGGTATGGCCATGATGCTGCTGGTGTCGGCCAACTGGGAGGAAATTCCCCGCGCGGTGCGCATGCTGGGCCTGGTGGCGACAACCCTGGTGCTGAACGGTATCGGGGTGCGGCACTTCCAGCGTGATGGCAGCGGCATTGGCTGGCTGTTTGTCGGGAGTATCAGTTACGGGGCGTCGATCATGCTGATCGCGCAGATTTACCATTTGGGAGAGCACTTCCCGGATGGTCTGTTGGTGTGGGCGCTGGGTGTGGCGCCCATGGCGCTCTTGACCCGCAGCCGTGTGATTGCCCTGTTGATGCTGGCACTGGCCTTGTTCTGGTTGATGGCCGAGGGCCAGTTCAGCCCACCTTGGGCCATGGTGCTGTTCCTGGGGTGCAGTGTTGCGGTGGCTCGGATGGCATGTTCTGCGGGGCTGATGATCGTTACCGTGGCGGCGGCGGTGACCTGGCTGAATGTCTTGTTGGGCTGGGCCTACGGTTACCCCTGGCGACCGGATATCGAGGCCGGCCATCTGACCCTGAACATGGGACTGTTGGCGCTGATCTTCATGGCCGGGCACCGGCTCTCGGCCACGACCTCGGTGTACCTGCGCCGTACCGCCACGCTGTTGTCATTGTGGGCGCTGAGGGGTTATCTACTCTTGTTGCTGCCGTTTACCTTCACCGAGTTCTGTGAGGGGTACCTGAAAGAGTTGGAGACCGTAATGGATCCGGGGCTGTGGATGGGCTTGCTGGCAGCCATCCCGGCGGCCTGGCTGGCCCTGCGTAACCGTTCGGCTCACCCGTTATCCCGTGGGTTGGTGATGGGGCTGCCACTGGTCATGGTGCTGTTGCATGGAGGAATCAGCGAGTCCATGGCTGTCCCGGTGACGGTGCTGGTCAATCTGCTGGTGCTGGGCTCGGCCATCGTGCTGGTGCAGCAGGGGTTGCTCAAGGGGCTCAGCCAGTATTTCTACAGCGGGGTGGCGCTGCTTTTGGTGCTGGGAATGATGCGCTACGTGGATCTGGTGGGTGATTACGTGGGGGGCTCGGTGTTGTTCCTGCTGGCGGCCGGCATTCTGTTCCTGGCCGCCCACTACTGGCGAGATCGACAGGGAGGGGCGGGCCATGAATAACCGGCAGCGCAAATTCGCCTTTGTGGCGGCTATCCTGTTCCAGCTGGTGGTCATGGCCGGTGTCTGGGTGAACGGCTTTTATCCCCTGTGGCTGGGTGAGGAGGTGCGACTGAAAACGCGCCCGGTGGATCCCCGCGATCTGTTCCGCGGTAATTATGCCCGCTTGCATTACGACTTCGACACCATAGAGCCAGGAGCCTCCGCTGACTTTCGCCCCGGTGATGTGGTGTATGTCCCGCTGGTTCGCCACGGTGACCTCTGGGACCCGCAACCGGCTCAGGCGAGTCGGCCGGAAAGCGGGGTGTTTCTGCGCGGGCGGGTCACCAGCCGTCCCTGGCGCAGCGGCAGCCGTGTCACCTTCGGCATCGAAGCCCTGTTCGCTCCGAAGGAAAAAGCCCTGGCTCTGGAAAAGCAACTCCGCCACGCCGCTGTCGCGGTGGTAAGGGTAGCGCCAAATGGGCGCGCCGCCCTGGTTTCCGTGAACAGTGAATAGTTGGTAGTGTCGCGGATGGGGCTTTCTGCTCCAAAACGCATGAGGCCGCGCCCAGAGAATGGGCGCGGCCTCATGCGTTCAGGAACCTGCCGCGCTGAACGCGCGCTGTTCCCTCTTCACTGTTAACTGTTCACTGACTTCCCAGCACCTTGTGAATAAACCCGGACTCTTTCTCAATGGTTTGGGCGAAAGGTGCCAGCGCGTGCATGCGCTCGGTGTGGGCGGCCAGGTTGGGGTAGGTGTTGGCATCAATCTGTTCACCACCGTGCTTGAAGTTGACCATCTGGCTGGCCAGGGCGATATCGGCGACGGTCAGGCTGTTGCCCACCAGGTAGTCACGTCCCTCCAGTTCCTTGTCCAGATAGGCGAACAGCGGGGGGATAGTGGTGCTCAGGGCGTGCTGGACCTTGTCCTCGTCGCACTCCTTGCCCATGAGCCGCATCACCACCCGGTTTCGGAACACCGCGAAGGTGCAGCGCATGGCCAGGTCGTAATCCACAAAGCGTTCAAACCAGATCACCCGTCCACGTTCCATGGCATCGCTGGGGTAGAGTGCGGGTTCTGGTTGGGTGGTTTCCAGCCAGGTACAGATGGCGGCGGAATCGGCCAGGTACTGGCCATCAATCTCCAGCGCCGGGATACGTTTCATGGGGCTGATCTTTTCGTAGCCTTCCGGGATGTTGGCAGGGTCCACATGGACGGCTTCGTACTCTATGCCTTTCAGTGCCAGGGCAACGCGGGTTTTACGGACAAAGGGCGACAGAGCGGCCCCGTACAACTTGATGGACATGCATTTCTCCCGATAAATGAGCGTTTTTTCAGCAAGTTGACGAAAGATTCGTCGTTATAGCGCGCCATTATCAGAGCAGCGTGACTTTTTCGGGTCAATGGTGAGGAAGGACAAAATTTTTCCTTGACGAAGGGGCACCAGATACCTATTCTACGCGCCGCTTTGACGCACCACGTCAAGCCCGGGTCCCCTTCGTCTAGTGGCCCAGGACACCGCCCTTTCACGGCGGTAACAGGGGTTCGACTCCCCTAGGGGACGCCACTAATTCGCTAGTGATTAGCTGGCAGCAAGTTAAGCGGGAATAGCTCAGTTGGTAGAGCACGACCTTGCCAAGGTCGGGGTCGCGAGTTCGAATCTCGTTTCCCGCTCCAAATAGAAAGGGACCCAATCGGGTCCCTTTTTTTGTGCCGCTACGCGTCCGTCTCTTGTCTGGCCGTTCTCCACCATTGGCATTCTGTCCATAGCTGCCTACACTGATGGCTGACCAGAAGTGATGTGACTATGGCCCGCCTACACCCGCGATTGCTGGAAGCTCTCAACCTGTTGCCCGGGGACAAACCTGTCCACCTGCTCACCCGCCATTCCGTGCGGGAACTGGCCAAGAATGGCTTCGCCGATTACCGCTTGCCGCTGACCCCGGAGGGGGGGGATATGGCGCGTGACTGGGGGAGCAAGCTGAATCGTCCGGTGGATGCCTTCTACTCCAGCCCGGTGGGCCGTTGTGTCAACACGGCCAAGGCCATGGCAGAAGGGGCGAAGAAGGCGGGTTTGCTCAAGGCGCTCCCGGAGATCACCACCGATACCACGCTGGTCGAACCGGGGTGCTACGTGGTTGATATCAACGAAATCGGCCCCACTTTCCTGAAGATGGGGGCGTTCCGCTTTCTTAACCAGCACTTGCAGGAGCCTTTCGACGGCATGCTGTCACCGGCAGAAGGGCGCGCCAAGCTGGCGGCGTACCTGCGCGAGCGGGAGCCACAGGCGGGGCATCTCAACGTGCATGTTACCCACGACACCATTCTGGCCGTGCTGGTGGCCGAGCTACACGGTCGTCGCAAGATTACCGAGGATGACTGGCCCTGGATGATGGAAGGGCTGTGGGTCTGGTTCACGGACAGCCGGATGCACTGGATCTGGCGTGGCGATCACGGCCACTGCGCACTGTAATTTCGTTTCGCTCCCTGTTTCCCTAATTCGCATTGAGGTGAATCTTGTCTGCATTGACGATTCGGAATCTCACCAAGACCTATGCCAATGGTGTTCAAGCACTCAAAGGCATTGATCTTGAGGTTCAGAAGGGCGATTTCTTTGCCCTGTTGGGGCCTAACGGCGCCGGCAAATCCACCACCATTGGGGTGGTCAGTTCTCTGGTGAACAAGAGTGGAGGAGATGTCAGTATCTTCGGGCATTCGCTGGATACCCAGCGTTCCCAGGCCAAGATGAAGATTGGCGTGGTGCCGCAGGAATTCAACTTCAACCAGTTTGAAAAAGTGTTTGATATCGTTGTGACCCAGGCCGGGTTTTACGGTATCCCTGCGCCGTTGGCCCGAGAGCGGGCGGAAAAATATCTGCGCCAGCTGGGGTTGTGGGAAAAGCGGGACAAGCAGTCGCGAACACTTTCTGGCGGCATGAAACGCCGGTTGATGATTGCCCGTGCCCTGGTACATGAGCCCGAGTTATTGATCCTCGATGAACCTACCGCCGGTGTGGACATCGAGCTACGCCGTTCCATGTGGGATTTTCTCACCCGCATCAACCAGGAAGGCAAGACGATTATTCTGACGACCCATTATCTGGAAGAAGCAGAATCCCTTTGCCGTAACATTGCCATCATCGACCACGGCACCATCGTCGAAAATACCTCCATGCGTGCGCTGCTGGAAAAACTGCAGGTGGAAACGTTCGTGCTGGATCTGGCTCGGCCGGTGGAGACTGCGCCAGTGCTGGAAGGATTCGATGTGGTGTTGCGTGATGCCCAGACCCTGGAAGTGGCGGTACCCAAAACGCAAAGCCTGAACACCCTGTTTGTCGCCCTGGCGGAACAGCAGTTCGAGGTCATGAGCATGCGCAACAAGGCCAACCGGCTGGAAGAACTGTTTGTGCGACTGGTTGAGCAGAACCTGCCCGGAGAAAAAGCATGAAGGCCCGTGATCAGTGGGTGGCGTTCATGACCATCGTCACCAAGGAAATTCGCCGTTTCACCCGGATCTGGCCACAAACACTGTTGCCGCCGGCAATAACCATGACATTGTATTTTGTCATCTTCGGCAACCTGATTGGCAGCCGCATTGGCGACATGGGCGGGTTCGATTACATGCAGTACATCGTGCCCGGCCTGATCATGATGAGCGTGATCCAGAACAGCTATGGCAATGTGGTGAGTTCGTTCTTTTCCACCAAATTTCAGCATTCCATCGAAGAAATGCTGGTTTCTCCCATGCCGCCACATGTGATTCTCACCGGTTTCGTAGTGGGGGGGATGGTGCGCGGGATGCTGGTCGGGTTGATTGTCAGTCTGCTGAGCCTGTTTTTCACGCACCTGAGCATGCAACACCTGCTGATTACGGTCACGGTAGTGATACTGACAGCGGCCCTGTTTGCACTGGGGGGCTTTATCAATGCGGTCTTTGCCAACAAGTTTGATGATATCTCCATTGTGCCCACCTTTATCCTGACCCCCCTGACGTATCTGGGTGGAGTGTTTTATTCCATTGATCTGCTGCCGGAATTCTGGCGCACCGTGAGCCTGGCCAATCCGATTGTGTATATGGTGAATGCCTTCCGCTACGGGGTGTTGGGTGTCAGTGATGTGAATGTTTACGCCTCTCTGGCGGCCATTTGTGGCTTTGTGGTGGCCTTTTACCTGTTCGCGCTGTGGTTATTGCGACGTGGTACCGGCATCCGACATTAATTATTATGGATATTGAGCCAACGGACGGCTGAGCCAGGAGACACCATGAGTTACTTGAAGGAAACCCCGCTGGGTCGCTCCAGTGAGTATGTGGACGAGTACACGCCCTCGTTGCTTTGTCCGGTACCCCGCTGGGATGCCCGGGAAAGCCTTGAGCTGGAAGATACCAGCTTGCCTTTCCATGGCACGGATATCTGGAATGCCTATGAATTGTCCTGGCTGAATGAGAAGGGCAAGCCCATTGTGGCTATGTGCGAGCTGCGCATTCCCTGCACTACACCGAATATTGTCGAATCCAAATCCCTGAAGTTGTATCTCAATTCCTTCGCCAACTCGCGCTTTGATGATCGTGACAAGGTCCGTGCTGCCATCGAAAAAGACGTGGCGCAGACCGTCGGTGGCAATATTGAGGTGCTGCTGTATTCACTGGAGGAATCCGCGGGTTTTCCCACCTGGGAAGATCGTGGTGAATGCGTCGATAACATCGACCTGAATTTCGAGCACTACGAATACAACCCGGAACTGTTGCTCTGTGATCAGGGCGCAGAGCAGACCGGCCAGCTCTATTCGCATTTGCTGCGAAGCCATTGCCCGGTCACCAACCAGCCGGATTGGGCCACAGTGGTGATCCGTTACACCGGTCGGGCTATCAGTCCGGCCAGCTTCCTGCGTTATGTGGTGTCCTTGCGCAATCATCAGGGCTTCCATGAGCAGATTATCGAGCAGATGTTTGTTGACCTGATGTCGCAGTGCTCGCCGCGTCACTTGACCGTTTATGGCCGTTTTACCCGCCGTGGCGGTATCGACATCAACCCGTTCCGTTCCAACAGCGAGCAGCCGCTGCCAAATAGGAGAACAATTCGGCAGTAACGGTATCTACATCAGGCTAGACTGTTTCTTTTGTCATCAACAAGGAAAGGTTTCATGACTGAGAATGAACAATCCCAAAGTGGGGCTGAACCGCAAGGCCCGAGTAAGGAAGAATGCAGCCAGGCGATGGGCTGCCATTTGTTGTCGTTGATCGGGTTGGTGATTCCCTTCGGAAGCTTGATTGGCCCGCTGGTGATGTGGTTGGTCAAGAAGGATGAAAGTTCTTTTGTCGATGATCAGGGCAAGGAAGCCGTGAACTTCAATATCACCATGCTGATCGCCTTTTTCGTCGCATTTCTGCTGATGTTTGTGGCGATTGGAGCCGTGTTGATGCCGGTGCTGTTCATCTTCTGGGTGGTGATGGTGATCATTGCCGGATTGAAAGCCAATGACGGTGTGGCCTATCGGTATCCTTTCACGTTGCGGTTGATCAAGTAAAAGCCGTGACGAGCGGCTAGCTACGAGAAAAACCGCGCCAGGCAGGCGCGGTTTTTTTATTGCCAGGGGCTGGTTAATGCGTCTGCGCCCTGAATTACCAACGGTTTTATCTTTTTCTCGCAGCTAGTCGCTCATGGCCCGCAGCTGTGTCTTCACGGTCCCAGCGGCCAGCCAAACCCGATCCAGATTCCCAGTAACACCGACCACCCCACCAGTAGCGTCAGGCTGTAGGGCAGCATGAGTGCCATCAAGGTGCCGATGCCGGTGTCGGGTTGATAGCGCCGGGCGAAGCCCAGTACCAGCACGAAGTAGGGCATGAGCGGGGTAATGATATTGGTGCTGGAATCGCCCACCCGGTAGGCCGCCTGGGTGGCTTCGGGTTCGATGCCCAGCAACATCAGCATGGGCACAAAGATGGGAGCCAGAATCGACCATTTGGCCGAAGCGCTGCCAATCATCAGGTTGATCAGGGCAGCCAGCAACACGAACAACAACAGCAGGGCAACTTTGGGAATCGACAGGCTGCCAAGCCACGCTGCGCCCTCAACAGCCAGCAGGACGCCCAGCTGGCTGTAATTGAACCAGGCGACAAACTGGGCGGCAAAAAACATCAGCACCAGATAACCCGCCATGGAGGCCATGGTGGTTTCCATGGCGGTAATGATATCGCCGCCATGGCGAAACCGACCGCTGAGCCGGCCGTAGACGGCACCGCATATCCCTGCCAGCAACGCCACAATTACCACCAGGCCGTGAATGAACGGCGAGCCCAGTACACTGCCGGTGTCCGGGTGTCGCAGGGGGGCGTTGTCGGGGATCACCAGCAGGGCGGTCAGGGTCAGCAGTACCGCAAGAGTGGCCAGCGTCCAGCGCATGGCCGTGGGGTGGCTGACGGGCGTTTCAACCTCTACGGCGGTTTCGGTTGTCGTTGTTCGAAGGCGCGGTTCGGCGAGGCGCAGGGTGACCAGGCTGACCAGAGCTGTCACCACGAAGGTGGACACGATGATGAACCAGTAATTACCGGTGGCATCAACGGTTCGGCTCGGGTCCACCAGCGCGACCGCTTCGCTGGTCAGGCCGGCGAGAGTGGCATCGACCGGCCCTACCAGCAGATTGGCGCTGAAGCCGCCGGACACTCCCGCAAAGGCAGTGGCAATACCGGCCAACGGGGAGCGTCCGGCCAGTTGGAACACCAGCCCGGCGAGCGGGATCAGCACGACATAGCCGGCATCCACCGTCATGCTCGACAGCACTCCGGCGAACGCTACGGTGACCACCAGCAGTTTCCCGGAGGCACGCTTTACCAGCGCGGCCAGACTCACGGACAGCAACCCGGATTGTTCTGCGATCCCGAGCCCCAGCATGGCAACCAGTACGACCCCCAGCGGGGCGAAACCGGTGAAGTTACTGACCAATGACGTGAACAGATACCGCACACCGTCACCGTCAATCAGCGAGCGCACCGCGACGGTGTCGTCAGTGATGGGATGTGTGGTGGTCAGCCCCAATGCGCTTAGCAGTGTGGTGAGTGGCAGCAGTAACAGGCAAAGCCACACGAATAATAGTGTGGGATGGGGCAGTCGATTGCCGAGTGTTTCCAGCCGGGTCAGCAGAGTGTGCCGTGGCATGAGAGATCCTTGTAGGTGAAAGCGTCAAGCTGCACGCAACACGCTACAACGCGGGGGCCGGTTTGTCTTGTGCTGGTGTGCCCTGTGGGGCTGGGCCATTTCGTTGGAGCACGCTGGGTGGCTTTCCCTGTTTTGCAGGAGCGGTTGTTCGACCGCGGTTTTCGGGTTTGGGTCATTTCGCGTTCGAGCGACCGCTTCAACATTATTGTTGCCCAGAGGCATCCCGCGCCCCATGTTTTAGCGTACCGCCTGTTGCGGGAAGCGAGCAGCGTCTCTCAAAGCCACATGGCGGCCAGCCAGCCCGCCGCCATCAACGGCAGGTTGTAGTGCATGAAGGTCGGAATAACCGTGTCGCGAATGTGGTCGTGTTGGCCATCGGCGTTAAGGCCCGCCGTTGGGCCGAGGGTGGAATCCGAGGCTGGCGAGCCGGCATCGCCCAGGGCGGCGGCACTGCCAACCAGCGCTGCCGTGGCCAGCGGTGAGAAGCCCAATGCCACACACAATGGGACGTAGAGAGTGGTAATGATGGGGATCGTGGAGAACGAGGAGCCGATACCCAGCGTGACGAACAGCCCCAGGAGCAACAGCAGGGCCGCCGCAAGGGGCGGGCTTTGCAGTCCGCTCGTCACCGTTGCTACCAAAGCGGGAACCTGATCTCCGGCCTGCACGACCGCGGCATAGCCATTAGCGGCAATCATGATGAACCCGATCAGTGACATCATCTTTACCCCTTGGGTAAAGGCATCCTGAGACTCTCGCCACGGCACCACGCCGCCTGCGGTGAAGACCAGGAAACCGACCAGTGCGCCAAGAATGATGGAGTCGCTGTACAGCTGCAGAGCCAATGCCGCCGCCAATGCGATGGCGGCCACCATGACATTACGGCTGGAAAGCGGAGCGTGTTGTTCTTCACCGGGAAGCTGAACGGGGTGGTAATCGCGAGGTTGTCGGTAGCGGATGCACGCCAGAATCAGGCCCGCAACCATGCCGGCGGCGGGCAGCAGCATGGCCAGAGGCAAATCCCCTTTGGGCAGCTCCAGGCCAGCCTTGGCGAGACTGGGGCCCAGCTGGGTATGTAGAAAAATACTGCCAAAGCCCACGGGCAGCACCATGTAAGGCGTGATCAAACCAAATGTGAGAATGCAGGCAGCCAGCCGGCGGTCCAGCCGCAGCTGATGCATTACTTCCAGCAAAGGGGGCACCAGGATGGGAATAAAGGCGATATGGATGGGGACCAGGTTCTGACTCATCACTGCCGCTGCCAGCAGTACGGTGAGTAGCAGAGTGCGGATTCGCCGCAATTGTTGCGGTGCCGGCGTGCCGCCCAGCCGGGCAATAATGCGCCCGGCGAGCCATTCGGTGATCCCGGAGCGGGCAATAGCAACCGCGAAGGCGCCTAGCAGGGCATAGCTCAGGGCAATATTGGCACCACCACCCAGGCCGCTACTGAAGGCGGACAGGGTTGCAGTCAGATCCAGCCCACTGCCCAGGCCGGCAACCAGTGCCGCACACAGGAGCGCCAGCACCACGTTCATTCGGGCCAGGCTAAGGCCCATCAGTATGAGTACCGACCAGATAACCGGATTGGCAAGCAATGACATGGAACGCTCCGCATTGGAATGCGGAAAAGTCTAGCAGGGTGCGCCAGCGCTTCCTAACGGTGGCTGGCGCCTCACACTCAACCCTGGTTGCTGCGCAGTCGCCGCGTGCGGAAGCTGCCCAGGCCCATGTCGGCGATCACTTTGAACAGCGCGAGCAGCACGCTTTCATCGGGTTTGGGGTCTTTGCCCTTGCCCATTCGATGTAACTGACGGGAGAACCAGGAGACTTCCATCATGGCCATCTCGTCGATCATCTTGATGCCGGTTTTGCGTGGCGTGACCCGGCTGATGAGCCCGTCCTGGCCGGCAAGAATACGGTTGGGCAGATCGGGCTCTACTGCCAGCGGGCGAGCGATGCCGACGATGTCGGTGGCGCCGCTTTCTACGGCTTCGGCCATGGCTTTGGCGGAGCGGAAGCCACCGGTGACCATCAATGGAATGGAGATCCGTTTACGGATTTCGTTGGCGTAATCAAGGAAGTAGGCTTCGCGGGCTACGGTGCTTTCACGGACCCCTTTGGCGCCGGCCATGGCCGGGTTTTCATAGTTGCCGCCTGAAATCTCCAGCAGATCCAGGCCTTCTTCTGCAAGGGTTTGCGCCACCGTCATGGATTCGTCTTCGGTGAAGCCGCCGCGTTGGAAATCGGCGGAGTTCAGTTTGATGCTGACAGGGTAGTTGTCGCCGACGGCCTTGCGAATGGCCCGGTAAATTTCCAGCGGGAAGCGCATCCGGTTTTCCAGTGGGCCGCCCCACTGGTCAGTACGCTGGTTATGGTGGCCGGAGAGAAACTGGCTGACCAGATAGCCGTGTGCTCCGTGAATCTGGACCCCGGTAAAGCCAGCTTTTTTGGCGATGGCGGCGCTGGTGGCGAAGCGTTTAATGATGTCGCGGATCTCTGCTTCGGTGAGCGCACGGGGGGTTTTGAAGGCGCTTTTCAGTTCTTTTCCGAACGGTACGGCGGAGGGCGCGAGGGTATCGCCACTGGCGAGCATGCGGGGGATCTGTTTGCCCGGGTGGTTCAACTGTACCCAGATTTCATTGCCGTTGCGTTTGCCGGCCTCAGCCCAGCGTTTAAGCAGGGGCAGATCCTGCTCGCTTTCCAGCACGACATTGTTGGGCTCGCCGGTGTGATTGCGGTCGATCATGATGTTGCCGGTGATCAACAGCCCGGTGCCGCCGTCTGACCAGCGACCATACAGTGTCTCAAGCGCCGGGGTGACATGATTATCGATGGTGCCGAGGGCTTCGCTCATGGCGGATTTGCCGAACCGGTTGGGAATGGCCGTGCCGCAGGGCAGGGCGAGCGATGTTTTCAGGGTATCCGCGTGGCTCACAGTGGTCCTCCTGTGCCCGGTCTGGGCGATTACTGTATAGTTCGATGTTGCTCAAACTATATTTTGGTTCGATAATCGTCAAACTGTTTTGTTGGGGAGGATGGGTTTTGGCACAGACTGACACGGTCTCCGAGGCGCAGCTGGTCGCTGCCTTTCGGGCTCTGGCCAATCCAAACCGTCTGCGAATCTATCAGCAGGTGCTTGCCCATTGCAGGGAAAAGGGGCAGGCGGATTTGCAGGAGGTTTCTGCGGGTTGCGCGTTCGGCGATTTCATGAAACGGCTGAATATCGGCAAGCCTACGGTGTCGCATCATGTCAAAGAGCTGGTGGAAGCCGGCTTGATCCGGGTCGAGCAGGTAGGGCGTCGCCGTTTCTGTTTGCCGGACATTGCCATGCAGTCGCGGCTGGGGGATTTTTTCCATGTCTGAGTGGTTGTGGATGCCCGCCAGCGACTGGGCTCTTTATGGATGTGGCCTGTTTTTCCTTACCGGTTTGCTGACCGGGGTATGGAAGTATTGGCAGGTAAGCCAGAGTGAAAAGGCGCGTGCCCACTATTATGTGGATGTGGCTCACCGGGCCAGCCTGATGTATGCCTTTGCTTGTCTGGTGCTGGAGCGGTTTGCCCAGCTGAGTGTGTGGAGTGACCGCACCAATACCCTGGCGGTATTGGCCAGCATGCTGTTCTTTGCCTTGGCGGTTGGAAGTTACATCCTGCACGGGATGCTTCGGGATACGCGCAACCAGCTGCAGCGTCCCCACCAATTCGGCAAGGGCACGTTGGCCCCCGTGATGATGACAACCTTCATGGTGGCATTGATAGTTGCCGAGGTTGGCGGCTTTCTGGTGTTGTTCACGGGCGTGCTGATGCGCTGATGAGCCATTCCCGGTTTCATCAGGATGAAAACCGGGACGTTGAGCAGGGCTGCGTGTCAGGTACAGTAGCGGCCGTATTGACTGAGGGCCTTGCTGCTGTGCGGGTCCACAACATCGACCCAAACCTGCATGGAATCCTGATTGCGATTGTTCTGCAGGTTGCTGAAGTCACCGGCAATAAAGCTGCCGCTGAGGGTGTCGCCTTCCCTGGGCGTTGTGCCGTCCAGTTGTTTCACCAGTACCATGCCGCGACTGGAGTTGAGCAGCATGTATTCACAGCTCTGGCTGAGAATTACGGTGGCCTGTTGCTGGTCTGCCATCACCGGTGTGCTAAACGCCATGCCAAACACGATGGCGGCGCCGGCGAGAGGCATCTTGAATGCTGACATAGTGTTCCCTTCCTTGTTGTTGTTACCACTACGATACTGACTGTACTGCGAACAGGCGGTCCGTCCTGTTGTGTCATGGCAGTAAAGCTGTAACCCGTATGTAGTGATTTTTTAATGCTCCATCGGTCCGGATGGTGGCACAGGTGATGGCAAGTCAACATCATCGTTAGGTCTGTTTCTTTTCTAGGGATTAAGTGTGAACGCTTGTCATGGTCATAGGAGTAAAATCCATGTGCCGGCGGTGATGCCGGTGGCCCTTTCAAGGAGGGGCTGGGTGGCGAATGAGGTGTCGGCGGGGGGGGAGAGAATGCGGTGGTATATGATGCCGGCGGTGCTGGTGGCGATGGTTTTGGTATCAATCGCCAATGCCGCGGCACCACAGGCTGATGAATTTATTGGCAATATTGAACAAGGTCGGACGGGGTCGACTTTGGAGAAAGGGAATGTGGTAGTGGTGCCCATTCCCATGTCCAACCCCACATTGGGCTCGGGTCTGCAGTTGGCTGGCCTCTCCTGGAGTCGTAGCTGAGA
>OBIY01000095.1_pt1 | contig 36296 bp, 36 predicted proteins | sample 1519841 | NCBI WGS metagenome assembly OBIY01 (sample SAMN03019774, study PRJEB22545) | beach sand metagenome | biome: beach; feature: sea beach; material: beach sand | place: USA: Municipal Pensacola Beach, FL | collected 2010-07-30 | depth 30-40 cm m
TCCGCGCCCGGTTTTAGCCGTGCTCTTCCGATCTGGCTAAAACCGGGCGCGGACTGGAAACCCTTTTTTTAGGCCGGCGCCAGATCGATGAGCAGACCCTCGAAGACCTGGAAACCCAGCTGTTGATGGCCGATGTGGGCATCGAGGTGTGTACGGAGATCATCGATGCTCTCACGGACCGCGTAAAACGTCGCGAGTTGAGCGATAGCGAGGCTCTGCGCGGGGCTCTGCATCAGATCATGGTGGAAATGCTTGTGGCCTGCGAGCAGCCACTGGAGCCGGTGGACAAGCAGCCTTTTGTCATTCTTGTGGTGGGTATCAATGGTGTTGGAAAAACTACCACCATCGGTAAGCTGGCGCGCAAATTCCAGCAGAACGGACAGTCGGTGATGCTAGCTGCCGGTGATACCTTCCGCGCGGCGGCGGTCGAGCAATTACAGGCCTGGGGGGAGCGCAATCAGGTTCCGGTGGTAGCTCAGCATAGTGGCGCCGACAGCGCCTCGGTAATTTATGACGCTATTCAGTCCGCCACCGCCCGCGGCATTGATGTACTGATTGCCGATACCGCCGGGCGTTTGCACACCAAAAGTAACCTGATGGAAGAATTGGCCAAGGTGAAACGGGTCATGGCCAAGCTCGATGCGCAGGCACCCCACGAAGTGTTGCTGGTGCTGGATGCCGGCACTGGTCAGAACGCTGTGCGCCAGGTGGAGGAGTTCAACTCGGCCGTTGCGGTAAGCGGCCTGGCGGTTACCAAACTTGATGGCACGGCCAGGGGCGGTGTGGTGTTGGCCTTGTGTAAGCGTTACGGTATACCCGTGCGTTATCTGGGTCTGGGTGAAGGCATGGATGATCTGAGAGACTTCAGCGCCACGGATTATGTTCGAGGGTTGTTGTCGGAAAACTCGAATGCCCCATGATCCGCTTTGATGGTGTCAGTAAACGCTACGCGGAAGGCTATGAAGCCTTAAGCGACATCAGCCTCAGCCTTGATGCCGGTGAGCTGGCTTTTCTAACCGGCCATTCCGGTGCTGGTAAAAGCACCTTGCTCAAGCTGATTATGCTGATGGAGCGGCCCAGCCGGGGTCAGTTATTAATCAATGGTAAAAACCTCAACCGCCTCCATCGCAGCCAGATTCCCCATTATCGCCGCCGGGTGGGTGTAGTTTTTCAAGACCACCAGCTGTTGTTTGATCGCACGGTTTTTGACAACGTTGCCCTGCCCCTGCTGGTCTCCGGCTACCAGACGCGGGAGATCGCAAAGCGGGTGCGCGCATCCCTGGACAAGGTCGGACTGCTGGACAGGGAAAAACTTAACCCCATGCAGTTGTCCGGTGGTGAGCAGCAGCGGGTGGGTATCGCTCGCGCCGTAGTGCACAAGCCCAGAATATTGCTGGCCGACGAGCCAACGGGCAACCTGGACCCGGCTCTTTCCGAGGAAATCATGGGTTTATTCCGCGAGTTTCGCGATGTGGGGGTGACGGTTCTAATCGCTACCCATGATCTAGCCCTGGTGCAAAGCCTTGGCGAGCGGACTCTGTCTCTCAAGGAGGGGCGGTTGATGGGCAGTGAGTCATGAACAGGCGGACTAAAGGCCATACCCTCGTCAAACCCCGAGAAAACAGCGCCGGCGCCGTACAGGGACGTCTGAGTGTTAGCTCGGCGTTTGACAGTTGGCTTGCCAGCCACAGGAGCAATGCGCGGGTAAGCCTGAAGCGCCTGATGGACGAACCCTTGCAAACATTGATGACCACCCTGGTAATTGCCATTGCATTCGCGCTGCCAGCGGCATTATGGGTGGCGGTTGCCAACCTGCAGTCGCTGAGCGGCAGTTGGCAAACGACTACCCGCATCTCTCTTTTTATCGATAAGGGAGCGTCGACCCAAACCACCGAAAACCTGATTAAGGCTGTCGAGAGCCTTAATCAGTTTGACGCGGTAACTTATGTATCCCCGGAGGTCGCGCTGGAAGAATTTCAGACAGCCTCTGGCTTTGGCGAGGTCCTGGCATTGCTGGAAGAAAACCCGCTGCCGGGTGTCCTGCTGCTGTCCCCGAAGCCGGCTTTGGGGAGTGAGCCAGAAAGCCTGCAGGCATTAATTGACCAGCTGGAGCAATTGACGGGGGTTGCGGAAGTGCAACTGGACATGCAGTGGTTGCAGCGAATGCAGCGGATTCTCGCCATGGCTCAGCGGGTGGCCATCCTGTTGGGCGTTGCGCTGTCTCTGGGGGTCCTGCTGGCGGTGGGTAATACCATTCGGCTGGCTATTGAAAGCCGCCGGGATGAAATTCTGGTGGTAAAGCTGGTGGGTGGCACCAATGGTTTTGTCCGCCGACCTTTTCTCTACACCGGCCTCTGGTATGGGCTGGCAGGGGGCGTGCTCGCCTGGCTCGGTGTTGTGCTTGCCGGCCTGTGGCTCGGTAAAACCGTTAGTGAACTGGCATTGCTATACCAGAGCAGCTTTTCCCTTCAGGGCCCCGGTGCGATGGGCTTGCTCCTGCTGGCGATTCTTGGGGGCATCCTCGGTCTGCTGGGAGCGGCCCTGGCGGTGGGCAGGCATATAGCCAGTATTGAACCCTAGGCTTTCCAGATCATTCAAAATTGTTTTAAAACAGCGGTTTAAGGGAACTATTCAGGTATTTGGACATCCAATAGGGCAATGTTAAACTACGTCGCTCGATTTTGGCGTGGCGTGGCGATTCAGGGCTAACAAGTAGTCTGTAAAGCAGCCGAAAAAAGGCTGTCCCGAGGGGTAAAGATGAACAAAGATCTGCAATCATTACAGTGGATGGCGCCGGGCGGCAACGTGGCGGCCTATGTACAAGGCGCCAATTCCATTGCCGTGCTCTCCGCCGAGGAAGAAAAATCCCTGGCCGAGCGTCTGTATTACGACAATGACCTGGAAAGTGCGCGGCAGCTGGTTCTGGCGCATCTGCGCTTTGTGGTGCATATCGCCCGCTCCTACAACGGCTATGGTTTGCCGCTGGCGGACTTGATCCAGGAAGGCAATGTCGGCTTGATGAAAGCGGTCAGGCGTTTCAACCCTGAAAAAGGGGTACGCCTGGTGTCCTTTGCCGTGCACTGGATCAAGGCCGAAATTCATGAATACGTCCTGCGCAACTGGCGTATTGTCAAGGTTGCGACCACCAAGGCCCAGCGGAAACTGTTTTTTAATCTGCGCAGCGCCAAAAAGCGTCTGGCCTGGCTGACCGATGAAGAAGCCAGCGCCATCGCCAAGGACCTCGGCGTCGAGGTCGGTCATGTGCGGGAAATGGAAAACCGCCTGGCGGCGCGGGACGCTGCCTTTGATGGCGGGCTTGATGATGATGAGGATGAAGCCTATCAGGCGCCGGCCCAATACCTGGAAGATCGCGGTGCGGACCCAGCCCTGATTCTTGAAGATGCCGAGTGGCAGTCCGACAGCCATAGACGCCTGGCCGGGGCCTTGTCCGGGCTGGACGAGCGTAGCCAGGATATCATTCAACAGCGCTGGTTGAGCGAAGACAAGGCAACGCTTCATGATTTGGCAGCCAAGTATTCCGTGTCGGCGGAAAGAATCCGGCAACTGGAACAGGCCGCTATGAAAAAAGTGCGAGCGGTGCTTGACACCAGAGATGAATGACAGAAGCTGATAAAGCTCCTGTGTGAATAAAAAAGCCGCGCCAGCCGCGGCTTTTTTATTCCTGTGATTTCAGACTATTTCGATGTTGATAATTGCCGAGGGGAATAATTTTTGAATTCAACAAGCTTGTCCAGGCCGATTATTTTGCTGGGGGTGGTTGCGGCGCTTAATGGCTTTCTGGCCGTAGCCCTCGGCTCTTTTGCCGCCCATGGGCTCCAGCACTACGCCAGCGCCGAACAGCTGCCAACCTGGCAAACCGGTGTGCGCTACCACATGTTTCATGTAATGGCGGCTTTTATCGCCATGGTGATTTCAGGGGTTGTCGGGTCCGGTTGCCGAGGTTATCGCTGGGCGCTCATGGCCGGCTGGCTTTTTATCGCTGGCGCGTTGCTTTTCTCCGGTAGTTTATATCTGCTGGTTCTAGCGCCACGAGATTGGTTGATGTGGACGGCGCCGCTGGGTGGCGGTCTGTTCCTGGTTGGCTGGGTGACTCTGGTCGTGGCCCTGATACGCCAATGGCCCCGTGATAAAGCCGTAGAAAAATAAAGCCCCTGAGTAGTGGATCCGTTTAGTCCGTTATGTCTCAGTTAATCCGAAGAAACTTCGCCCCGGAGTACAAAAAGAAATCCGTGCGCAGTTATGTGGTGCGCACGGGCCGCATGACTGAGGGCCAGATAAAAGCCCTGGAAGCGCACTGGCCCCGCTATGGCCTGAGCCTTTTTGATGGCCAGCCGGCGTCATGGCCAAAGGTTTTTGGGCGCCAGGCGCCCCTGGTGCTGGAAATTGGCTTTGGTATGGGCGCCTCGCTATTGCAAATGGCCATTGCCGAACCCGACAAGAATTTTATCGGCGTTGAGGTTTACCCCCCGGGGGTGGGCCGCCTGTTGTCTGCCGCTGCCGAGGAGGATGTCGGTAATCTGCGGGTTTATCTGGCGGATGCGGTAGACGTGCTTGATGACTGTATTCCCGCTCAAAGCCTCGCGCGGGTGCAAATCTATTTTCCAGACCCCTGGCATAAAAAAAAACATCATAAGCGTCGATTGGTGCAAACGCCTTTAATTGAAAAACTGGAAAGTAAGCTGGCCATGGGGGGCGTGCTGCACCTGGCCACGGACTGGCAAGCCTACGCTGAACATATGGTTGAGGTGTTGGAAAGTATACCGGGACTGGAAAATACGACTGAGTCGGGTTTTTACAGTGCGCGTCCCGATTATCGCCCGGAAACCAAATTCGAACGCCGCGGCCTGGGTTTGGGGCACGGTGTCTGGGATCTTCTATATCGGCGCGTTTCCCCGCGGAGTGATGCCTAAAGCCCAAGCATGCCCGGTACTTTCAAATCGAGGCGCTTCGAGGCGCTGCAATGCCCGTGCAGGTATTCAGTACCGGGTCGATGTGCTTTGTATTAACACAAAATACCGGCTAACATCTCGCGCTCTTTTACCCCTCGGTAATAATAGATTTACCGATGGAAGGCTTTTTGGCTATATCACCAGGGATAATTTATGAAGACCAATCGACTTTCGCTAACGATCATTTTCGCGGGCCTGGTTCTGGCCGGTTGTAAGGAATCAGCCGAGGCCCCGACCGCAACCCCCGCGACTTTGGAAACCGACGAGCAAAAAGTCAGCTACATCATGGGCATGAACATCGGTTCGCAAATTTCCAGTGATGACTTTGAGCTGGATATGGACACCTTCACGATGGGGATCTCTGATGCATTTTCCGGAGCCGAGCCGCGCCTGAGTGAAGAGGAAGTTAGAACAACGATCGAATCCTTCCAGGCCAATATCGCCGCCAAGCAGGAAGCGGAAGCTAAAAAGCTGGCCGAGGCCAACCAGAAGGAGGGCGAGGCCTTTCTGGCTGAAAAAGCCGGCTCCGAGGGTGTTGTGGCGCTGGAGAGTGGTTTGCTCTACAAAGTGATAGAAGCCGGTGACGGCCCCAAGCCGATGCTGGAAGACACTGTCAGGGTTCATTACCGAGGCACACTGATTGACGGCACTGAGTTTGACAGTTCCTACAAGCGGGGCGTGCCGGCGGAGTTCGGCGTTACTCAGGTTATCCCCGGCTGGACCGAGGCCTTGCAACTGATGCCTGAAGGCGCTAAATGGGAACTCTATATTCCCTCGGACCTGGCTTATGGTCCAGGCGGTACCGGTGGCGCTATTGGCCCTAACCAGACCTTGATTTTCGAGGTTGAGCTGCTTAAGGCTGCTCTTTCCAGCGAAGCCGAAGATGCGGGCGGTGAAAGCGGAGCAGAATAAAGCACCAGGTGGCGCGATAATTTTTGTGCGTGACTGCCTAGACGATTGTTACCAGGCCCCGTTTCAGGGGCCTGTGTGTTTGAGGCGCAGTACCTGGTAGCCACCCAGCAGCGCCAGCCCAGCAAAGGCGATCAGTGTATAACCCGGTATGCTGATACCCAATAGCGACCATTGTACCTCGGCGCAGTTGCCATCACCTCGGAGCAGCATCGGGATGACTTCCATCAGCGGCAGGGCGTCGAACAGGTAATCTGCGGGTGGTCCACAGGCGGGCACCAAATCCTCCGGCAGGCTCTGGAGCCACAGTTGCCGGATGGAAAAACCCGCACCGGCAAGGGCGCTGACGCAGGTCGCCCCCCCATAAATACGGACACCTCTAACGCCGGGGTTGTGGATAAAGGCCGCCAGGGCTATCAGCCCTGTGAGGGTGACGAACACCCGTTGCACAATACACAGGTAGCAGGGCGTCAGCTCCCAAACGTATTGCATAAACAGCGCCACCGCCATTAGGCCCAGGGTGGCGAGGAAAATTAGCAGGTTTACGGTTCGGGGCCGGGGCATATTCACGCTATCTTTCCTTTTTTAGCGGTTTCAAAATCTTTGCTCTGGGCGTAGCTCAGGGGTAGGTTTTCCCGTGTCAGAAAACACGCCGCTAGACGGTTCAATTCTGTCATTGTCTCTGCAAAAGCGCGCGCGAAACAAGCTTGATGTACTTCTACATACTGCCAGCTGCGGCCCAGCTCAACAGGCTTGCTCAGTCGTGAGCCGACTCGCTGAAGTACGGTGGCCATCACCGTAGCGTCGGCATAACTTTCCAGCCAGCCGATTTCGGGGGCTCGCTTGCTGAAGAGCAGGGCGCCGGGTGGCAATAATACCTGCTGGCTGGCGAGGTGGCGGTAAAAGTCGGTACAGAAATGGTCGAGTGGGAGCCGATGGTAGTGCTGCCAGTTTTTGGCCAGAAAATGGTCAAAGGCGATATCGATAATAATTCCGGCGTAGCGTCGCCACGGCCTTTCAAATAGCGGGTAGAGGCGACGGATAGCGGGAATCTGGGTGGTCTGGCTGTCGATGGCCCGGTGTAGCCGGATACCCGCTTCAATGGGGGCGGGGAGCTCACCCCGCAGCGGCCCTTTGACGAAATCACCAAGCAGGCCGCCCACCTGGCAGTCTGGGTCATCCCCCGACAGCAGGAGGTGGGCGAGGTAGTTCATCAGCTCAGGGGAAAGTTGTACTGGGCGTAGAATGTCGCCAGATACTCTTCAAAACTGCTTTTGTCTATGGATTCGATATTGGCCTGCCTGATTCTGGATTGCTCCGCGAGCTGTTGAAACTCGCTAATAAGAGCAGGTGTGAGGGGCTTGTCGAGAAAATATGCCCGCTGCTGCCGGGCGTGGCCCAGAGCGGTTTGAAAATAGGTGGCGCCGCTGGTTTCCATTTCCGCCAGCAGGCGCGCCGCTGGGGTTTGCTGGGGGTCTTCCAGCCGCACTTTGAGCCGATCGATGGCTCTGCGATGCTCTCCGTGACTCATGTTCATATCGAGCAGGTCGGCAATGTCCTCCAGTTCGCCGAACAGCTGTTCAGCCCAGGATCTGAGGGGTATCTCGTCATTTCCCCTTAACAGGGCCAGGGCCGGATCCCGCCCCTGATAAACCGTGCGGTGCTGATTGTCCAATAATTGCCGGTATTCAAAGTCATCCGTGGCGGGGCTCTCGCTTAGCAGGCAATGCAGTAAAAACACTTCTGTAAAATACATTTGCTCGGCGTCGATGCCCAGTGGTGCGTAGGGGTTGAGATCAATGCAGCGTACTTCGATGTACTCAATCCCCCGCTGCCAGAGAGCCTGGATCGGAGCCTCTCCACTTTCGGTGGTGCGTTTGGGTCGAATGGTGCTGTAAAACTCATTTTCGATCTGCAGCAGATGAGTATTGAGTTGCAGGTATTTGCCATTTGGGTCGCGGATGCCGATTTTTTCGTAGGGTGGATAGGGCTCGGTCAATGCCTGACGCAGGTTTTCAATATAGGAGGTCAGGCTGTTGTAGCATACGACCAGCGCTTCCTGGGCCTTGCTCTGGTAGCCCAGATCGCCCATGCGCAAGGACGTGGCGTGGGGCATGTGTAGACTGTGATTATCCCCATTAAAGGGTTGGAGTTGATGCTGGCGCCCCGCGACAAAAGACCTGCACACGGCGGGAGCGCCGCCAAACAGATAGAGCAACAGCCAGAAATGACGTCGAAAGTTGCGAATCAGGCCGAAGTAACCTTCTGTTTTATAGTCCTGCAGCGTACCTGTGTAAGAAACATCGGTTTTGAGCAGTTCCCAGCAGGCGTCCGGTAACGACCAGTTATAGTGTATGCCGGCGATGGTTTGCATCAGCCGTCCGTAGCGCTTACCCAGGCCCCGGCGGTAAATTTTTTTCATCTGCCCGATATTGGAACTGCCGTATTCGGCCAGGGGGATGTCTTCGTCCCTACCGAGAACACAGGGCATGCTATTTACCCAGAGTAATTCATCACCGATGTTGCTATAAGTAAAGCGGTGAATGTCCTCCAGGCTTTGCAGTACCTCGGGTACGGAGCCCAGAGGAGGGGTTATAAATTCCAGCAGCGCTTCGGAGAAATCCGTGGTGATGTTGGGGTGGGTAAGTGTCGAGCCCAGCGCCCGAGGATGGGGGCGTTGGGAGAGCTCCCCCTCGGGTGTTACCCGCAGGCTTTCTTTTTCAATACCACGTCTTATGCCGGTCAGGGATTCGTGGTGGCCGGGTCTCGCCAGTAAAGACAGACGCCTGTTAAGCGAGCTCAAATTGAGTTCCTTTGTCTAAGATTGGGCCTGGGCCAGCTCAGACTCGTCAGCGACGATAGGTCGTTTTTTGGCGTCCTGTTCGCAGGCGAGAACCTGAGCGCGCAACTGTATATTCTGGGCGTTGAGCTCAAGTAACTGGTTTAGGGCGATATCCTTGTGTGGTGTACTGAATAGCTCGGCTTTAGGGTCGCGGGTCCAGGACATATCCTTGGCGAGCAGGTTGCCCGTGACGTCTTTAACGATAAATAGTGTCATTCACCTTACCTAAAAGCTTACCGAGAGACTCACTGAGCGCAGTTTAACGGATGCGCTTTGCTGAGCAAATGTTTTCCGAACCAGCTGGCCGCCAACAGTAATTGACAGTGTCAGGGTCATTTAGCAGGATAGCCTGCCAGTGCAAAGGTGCTTTCTGCAAGATTGGGGTTTGTGTTGGAAACAGCCCCGGTAAACCTAAAAGCGTAAATCCCTTTGTTACAGATATCGTGGAGGTTGATGCCGCAGACTGGTTCCTGTAGTTGCGGATAAACTTAAAGTTCTCATATTAGGGGGTAAATGTGTCAGGAATTCTTAGTTACGGGGCTTACGTGCCCTATTACCGACTCACGCGTAAGGCTATTGGCGGTGGACGCGGTGAGCGGGCCGTGGCCAGCTACGATGAGGATGCGGTGTCTATGGCGGTGGAGGCTAGCCGGGAAGCCAGTCGGGCGCTTGGAGATCAGGCTGGGGGGATAGACAGCCTGATATTCGCCACCACTAGCCCGCCCTATGCAGAAAAGCTCAATGCCGCGGCCATCTCGGCGGCGCTGGATTTACCGGCATCGGTGCGCTCCTTCGAATTGGGTAGCAATACCCGTATGGGCTTGGCTGGCCTGTTATTGGGGGCTGATTTGGGCGCAGCCGGAAAAACTTCGCTGATTTGCGCGGGTGATGTGGTCATTGGCGGTCCGGGAGGCGCTCGTGAGCGGGACAGTGGCGACGGCAGCGTTGCCTTTGTTACCGGCCCGGAGGATCAGGCCATCGCCCGTATTCTGGGTCAGGCCTCAAGCACGACGGAATTACTTGACGTGTGGCGCCTACCTGGCGATCAGTTTGCCCGCCAGTGGGAGGAGCGTTTTGGTATCGAAATCCTGGGTCCGGTCAGCATTGATACCGCCCAGCGGGCTCTGAGTGCTGCCGGCGTTGCCCCCGAGCATCTGTCCACGGTGATCCTCGATGCCACTAACCGCCGTGATGTGGCGGGTGTGCCAAGGGCGTTGGGCCTCAAACCCGAGCAGCTGGCCGATATGCTGGCTGAGAACCTGGGTCGTTGTGGCGTTGCCCACGCGGGTCTGGTGCTCGCCAATACCCTCGATACGGCTCAGGCCGGTGACAAGATTCTGGTGCTGTCGACCGCTGACGGTTGTGATGCGGTGGTCCTGGAAGTGACCGATAAGATCGCCTCGGGCAGGCCGAGTCGTTCCGTCCAGCACTGGCTGGGTTCGGCCAATAATGAGTTGGCCTACAATACGTATCTGAAATGGCGCGGCGTTTTGCCCTTCGAGCCACCCCGACGGCCAGACCCAGATCGTCCCGCGGCGCCGATTATGAAGCGCCACGAACACTGGAAGTACGGTTTCTACGGTTCTCGCTGTGAGTCTTGTGGCCAGGGGCACCTGCCACCACAGCGAGTTTGCGTTAAATGCCGCTCGGTGGATGCGATGAAGCCCGAGCGCTTTGCTGATGAGCCTTGCAAGGTGACCACGTTTACCTTGGATCACCTGGCTTATAGTCTTCAGCCGCCGGTGATTTCCACGGTGGTGGATTTTGACGTAGGTGGCCGACTGGCCTGTGAGTTGACCGACGCCGATCCGGGAGCAGTAAAGATTGGTAATCGACTTGAAATGACTTTCCGGCGTTTTTACACCGGTCAGGGAGTCCACAACTATTTCTGGAAAGCGCGACCTCAGCGCTAGGAGAGTGAATCATGGCGAGTAATGGGATTAAAGATCAGGTAGCCATCGTCGGCATGGGTTGTACGGCTTTTGGTGAACATTGGGATCGTGATGCCTCGGACATGCTTATTGAAGCGGCTGGCGACGCCTATAAATCAGCGCGTGTCGACCCTGAAGATGTCGATGCCTATTGGCTCGGCACCTTTGCCAGCGGCATATCCGGCATAGTGTTCGCGGAAGCGATGAAAACACCCTACAAGCCGGTGACCCGGCTGGAAAACATGTGTGCCACCGGCAGTGAAGCAATTCGTAATGCTGCCTACGCGGTGGCCAGCGGCGCCTATGATCTGGTCATGGCCGTCGGTGTCGAGAAACTCAAGGACGGCGGTTATTCCGGCCTTGTCGTGCCTGGCCCCGATGGCGATGGCACTGAATCGAGCATGACCGCGCCGGCTATGTTTTCCCTGCTGGCGCCGGCCTACTGTGAAAAATACGGTGTCGAGGAAGATGAATTAAAAGACGTGCTGTCCCGCATTGCCTGGAAAAACCACGTCGCAGGGGCCAAGAACCCAAAGGCTCAGTTCCGCAAGGAAGTCCCCATGGACACCATCTGCAAGTCACCACGGGTGGCGGGCATGTTCGGTGTTTTTGACTGTTCGGGAGTATCCGATGGCGCCGCCGCAGCTATCATGTGTCGTGCTGAAGACGCCCATAAATACACCGATAATCCTATCTACCTGAAAGCATTTTCCATTGCCGCCGGTCCCAATGAAGGGTTTATCAGTGAAGATTATGACTTCACCTCCTTTCAGGAAGTGGTGGTATCGGCTCAGGATGCTTACAAGCAGGCGGGCATTACCAACCCTCGGGAAGAAATCAGCATGGCGGAGGTGCATGATTGCTTTACCGCGACTGAGCTGGTGTTGATGGAAGACATGGGCTTTTCCGAGCGCGGCCAGGGCTGGCGTGATGTGCTGGAAGGCCGCTTCGACGGGGACGGCGCGCAACCGGTTAACCCCGATGGGGGGCTGAAGAGTTTCGGTCACCCAATCGGCGCCAGTGGTCTGCGTATGATGTATGAAATGTGGCTGCAGTTGCGGGGTGAAGCAGGTGAACGGCAGATAGACAACCCGAAAACGGGATTGACCCATAATCTGGGTGGCCAGCCGGGTCGTTGCGTCAGTTTTGTTTCTATTGTTGGCAATGAACTGGGTTAGCTAGGTATAAAGCACTTGCATAAAAAAGCCCGGTCTAGACCGGGCTTTTTTATGGTTAACCTTTGTGCTCGGCCGCGTTTATTTTCGCCTCATGGCGTTAAAGAACTCGCCATTGGTGTCAAAGCTTTTGAGTTTGTCGACCAGAAACTCGGTGGCGGCCAGGTCTTCCATGTCGTGCAGTAACTTGCGCAGGATCCAGACGCGCTGCAATTCGGCCTCGTCCATCAGCAGGTCTTCACGGCGGGTGCCGGAGCGGCGGATATTGATGGCTGGATAGACGCGTTTTTCCGCGATTTTTCGATCCAGATGCAATTCCATGTTGCCCGTGCCCTTGAACTCTTCGTAAATAACTTCGTCCATTTTCGAGCCGGTATCCACCAGGGTGGTGGCGATAATGGTAAGGCTGCCGCCGTTTTCAATATTTCTGGCGGCGCCGAAAAAGCGCTTGGGTTTTTCCAGGGCATGGGCGTCGACACCACCGGTCAGCACCTTACCCGAAGACGGAATTACGGTGTTATAGGCCCGCGCCAGACGGGTGATGGAGTCGAGCAGAATGACCACATCTTTTTTATGCTCGACCAGACGTTTGGCTTTTTCGATCACCATGTCCGCCACCTGTACGTGGCGGGCCGGCGGCTCATCAAAGGTGGAAGCTACCACTTCGCCGCGGACGGTGCGTTGCATTTCCGTCACTTCTTCCGGACGTTCGTCAATCAGCAAAACGATCATCATGGTTTCCGGGTTATTCCGGGTGATGGCCTGCGCCATGTGTTGCATCATGATGGTTTTACCGGCCTTTGGCGGTGCGACGATCAGGCCGCGCTGGCCTTTGCCCAAGGGGGCGATCAGGTCAATGATCCGCCCGGTTAGATCCTCGGAGCTGCCGTTACCTGCTTCCAGAATGAAACGTTCATCGGGAAACAGTGGCGTAAGGTTTTCGAAAAGGATTTTATTGCGGGCGTTTTCGGGTTTGTCGAAGTTAATCGTGTTGACTTTGAGCAGGGCAAAATAGCGCTCGCCATCCTTGGGTGGCCGGATCTTGCCTTCGACACTGTCGCCGGTGCGCAGGTTGAAACGTCGGATCTGGCTCGGCGATACGTAAATGTCATCTGGCCCGGCCAGATAGCTTGAATCCGCGGAACGTAAAAAACCAAAGCCGTCGGGGAGTATCTCCAGCACCCCATCGCCATAGATATCCTCCCCGCTTTTGGCGTGGCGCTTGAGGATATTAAAAATTATATCCTGCTTGCGTGAGCGGCCCAGGTTTTCCAGGCCGGTTTGGGCGCCCAGGGCGATCAGTTCATCAATAGGTTTGGTTTTAAGGTCAGTCAGATTCATAGATAGTCGTGATTAGTGTTAGTTCAAATTAATAGAAACACGGGGTTTTTAGCGAACCTGTCAGGGAGACAGGCCGGTTGTTACTGGATGTGAGAGCTTAGACGCCTGCTTAAGCGCAGTGCCATGAATTTCAGAATTTGTATTTGTTTCTTGCTTGGATGGTTGGGGTTACTGGAATCTGGAGAAGATTTGGGTTTGCTATATGCGTTATGGCAGCGAGTATAGCGTCTGATACTTAAATAACAACTGATTTTTCAGCGAGCTGCTTCTTAGCAAACGCCGCCGGCGCACTATCGCCTGACTGATAGCACCCGCTCTCGGGCGCTACCACTTCTACGCAAGTCAGATGCTGGCGTCAATAAACTCGGTCAGTTGGGCTTTGGACAGCGCGCCTACCTTGCTATCTACCATCGCGCCGTTGTTAAACAGCATCAGGGTCGGTATGCCACGAACGTTGTACTTCATGGCCGTTTCGCGGTTTGAGTCAACATCCAGTTTGCAAATGGTGACTTTACCTTCGTACTGATCGGCAAGCTCGTCCAGTATCGGGGCGATCATCTTGCAGGGACCGCACCATTCCGCCCAGAAATCCACCAGGACGGGTGTTGTTGCGCCGATTACGTCATTGTCAAACTCAGCATCGCTAGTGTGCAAAATCTTATCGCCCATGGTGTTCCCCGCTGGTCTCGTAGTTCTGGGTAGAGCTGGTGATGAAGTAGAATAGCGCGATCATACAGTGGCGTGAATGCTTAAACAAACCTTGGCGATGTCGATGCTTGCCAATTAATGACGGGTCAGATGCAGTGTCAGAGGGTGTAGTCGCAACGGTAGATCTGGGTTCAAACAGCTTTCACCTGCTGGTTGCCCGTATTCAACATGGGGAGATGCGCCCGGTTCATGCTCACCGGGAAAAAGTTCAACTCGCCGCAGGGCTCAAGAAAGGCCGGCTCGGTGAGGCAGCGATGGCCCGAGGCTTCGATTGCCTTAAGCAGTTCCGTCAAATACTTGATGGCGCTGGCCCGACCCATCTCAGAGTCGTTGGCACCAATACTTTGCGTGCAGCTAAAAACGCCGCGGATTTTGTTAACGAAGCCGAAGCGATTCTGGGTCAGCCCCTGGAAATTATTTCCGGTATCGAAGAGGCGCGCCTTATCTATCTGGGTGTTGCGCACACGCTGGCTGATGATGAGCAATCCCGGCTGGTTATCGATATCGGTGGTGGGAGCACCGAACTGATAATCGGGCGACGTTTTCAGAGCGATTTGCTCGACAGTCTTTACATGGGTTGTGTGAGTTATCGGGAACAGTTTTTCCCGGAGGGCAATATCTCCCGGAAATGCTTCGAAAAAGCCTATCGAAGTGCCTATCTGGAGGTGCTCAAAGTGCGTGATACCTTTATCCGCAAGGGCTGGGAGGAAGCGGTTGGCTCGGCCGGCACCCTGAATGCTATCAGTGCTGTGTTGCGCGATGAAAGTGGCTCTGGACTGATCACGACAGACGGACTGTCCTTGCTGCGCGATCATGTGTGTGAGGCCGGTCATATCGATGTTTTGAAAAAATTTGCTGTTCTCAAACCTCACCGGCGATCCACATTTCCCGCGGGTATTGCAATTACCATGGCGCTGTTTGATGGCTTGGGGATAGATATCATGCGGGTTTCGCCAGGTGGTTTGCGGGAGGGGCTTGTCTATGACCTGATGGGGCGAATGGCCCATGAGGATGTCCGTGAAAGGACGATCCTCGCCATGAAAGAGCGCGCTGGAGTTGACCAGGCCAATGCCGAGCGGGTAGCGGTTTTTACTCGCGTGCTACTGGAACAGGCCAGGGAGCCCTGGCGTATCAGTGATGCCGATGGTGAGCTCTTGCTATGGGCGGCACAAATACACGAAGTCGGATTATCCATCGCCCATAGCCAGTTTCACAAACATGGTCAATATCTGATCGAAAACGCTGATCTACCCGGATTTTCCAGAAACCAGCAAAGACAGCTGGGTTTACTGGTGCGCTGCCATCGGCGTAAATTTCCAGTGAATTTGTTCGATGGTTTTCCTGGAGATCAGGTTTTGCGCTTACAACACTTGTGTATTTTGCTGCGTTTGGCGGTGTTATTTAAGTATGTGGTGTCTATTGAAGGTGAGCCGCGTTTTCAGCTTGATGTGCAAGACAGGCGTTTGACCCTAAAGTTTGATCGGGGCTGGCTCGACAAGCACCCTTTAACCATGGCGGAGCTGGAGCAGGAACAGCGTTACCTTAAAGCTGCGGATTTTAAACTGGATATTATTTAAGGTTTGGTGGACATTCAAACCAGGGCTAGTCAACTTTTTTCAGGTAATCATAAATTTCTATTTGTGAACGGGTTTTTTTCCGATTTCCCCGTGGTACGTAAGGATTGCTCTGGTCTGCGTTGATGAGCCGCGCCTTGGCCCGGTCGGCAAACTGGATTTCCAGAATGTCAGTAATTTTTTTCTTTAGCGCTGGCGAATAAACCGGGCAGCCCACTTCCACGCGATAGTCGAGATTGCGCTGCATTAAGTCAGCCGAAGAAAGATGGACTTCGGGGTTGCCGTTATTGTGAAAAATACTCACACGGGCATGTTCGAGAAACCGATCAACAATGCTTATGACGGCTATATTTTCACTGAGGCCCGCAACACCAGGAATGAGGCAACACATGCCCCGAATAATTAAACGGACTTCCACTCCCGCCTGACTGGCCTTGTACAGAAGGTCTATGATTTCGTTGTCGACCAGATTATTTGCTTTTAGGGTAACTCTTGCTTTTCTGCCCTTTTGCGCATTTTTTGTCTCGCGATTTATCCGTGTGCGAAAATTTTCGCGGTTATTTATGGGTGACACCCACAGGTGGCGAAATTCATGCTTCCGGTAACTGTGACTGATAAAATCAAACACCTTGTCCACCTCATCGGTGATTTCCGGGTGGCAGGTAAACAAACTCAAATCGGTGTATACCCTGGCGGTATTCTCGTGAAAATTGCCAGTGCCGATATGTGCGTATTTGACTTCGCCGCCCTTTTCCAGGCGCTTGATCAGGCAGATCTTGGTGTGTATTTTCAGGTTGGGTTGGCCAAACTCGACGGTCACTCCGGCATCCGTGAGTAGCCTTGACCAGGCGATATTTGCTTCCTCATCAAAGCGTGCCTGTAATTCCACGTAGACTGTTACCTGTTTGGAATTTCTGGCTGCCGACACCAGAGCGTTAACCACTCTGGAGTCTCCGGCAACCCGATAGATGGATATCGTAATAGCGGTGACCTTTGGGTCGATGGAGGCCTGGCGTAACAAATCAATAAAGTATTTGAAGTCGTGGTAGGGGTAATACAGCAGCAGGTCCTGCTCCCTGATGGCTTTGAACAGATTGCGATGCCGCTCAATACAGGGAGAACCCAGCGGTTCAAGTGGCTCGTATACCAGTCGGCCCCGGCCAATGGCCGGGAAAGCCATAAAATCCTTGAAGTTGTGATAGCGTCCGCCGGGTGTCAGGCTTTCGTAGGATCGCAGGTGAAGTTTGTTGATTAAAAACCGTAGCATCTCTTCCGGCATGCCGCGGTCGTAAACAAAGCGCACCGGTATTGCTACCAGACGTTTTTTCAAGCTGGTGGACAATTGGACGAGCAGGCTCTCGGTAATGGCATCGCTACGTTCGAGTTCGGCGTCGCGAGTAATTTTAATGGTGTAGGCCTGGGCTCTGCGTACATCGATGACATCTCGATAAATATCGAGCAGACAGTAACGGATAATGTCGTCCAGAATCATATAGGCGCGCCGACCCCTGGAATGGCGTCTGGGTATGGGGATAAAGCGGCCTAGCTGTTCCGTGGGAATGGTAATAATTGAATAGATCAGGCTTTTATCCGCCAGCTGTAGTTGCACGGCCAGATAAATATACTGCTCCTGCAATTGCGGCGGATCTTCCTGTTCGTTCAGCATCCAGGTGCTGAGAATCGGCAGAATGTCACTGTGGAAATACTGTTTCGCCCAGGCGCCCTGATCATCGGTGAGCTGCTGCTCGTTAATGAGCAAAATATTCCGTTTCTCCAGTTCCTGGAGAATTCGGGCGTAAGTGCTGTCAAACTGGTCCTGAAGTTGCTGGACTTTGTCGTTAATGTCTTTTAAGAGCTTTCGGGCGCTGCTGATGGTTAGTTCGGCGTCAGGGCTTTCCCGGGCAATCATGATAAGCCGATTTACGTCCGCGACCCTGACGCGAAAGAATTCATCCATGTTATTGGAGAATATGCCAAGAAAACGCAGGCGTTCGACCAGAGGCACCTTGTTATCCTGGGCTTCCTGCAGTACGCGTTCGTTGAAGCTTAGCCAGCTGAGTTCTTTTTCTATGGTTTGAAGCTTTGATCTCATGGATGTACAAGGTCTTGGGGCGATCAGCCTAGGCTATGACAAAATTACGGCAATTCCGTGACAGTGGCGTACAGCGTGCCCTGCTCTCTTTTTCGGAGTGATACTTTTGAAAAAAAATCTGGTTATCGGTCTCATTGCCCTGGCGCTGAGTGCCTACTTTATATTTGATTTACAGCGTTATCTCAATGTGGTGTTTTTTCAGGACCTATACGCCGACCACCCCCGCGCTACCGCCGCGATTTACTTTCTGGTTTATGTGACGGCCACGGCTTTTTCACTGCCCACTGGAGCCTTGCTTACCCTGGCCGGGGGTGCGGTGTTTGGTTTGACCACGGGGGTGGTGCTGGTTTCGTTCGCCAGCACCGTGGGGGCGACTATCGCGTTCCTGTTTTCGCGTATTGTGCTGCGTGACTGGGTGCAGAAGAAGTTTGCCCATTATCTGGAACCCATCAATCGGGGGGTGGAAAAAGACGGCGCTTTCTATCTGTTTGGCTTGCGTCTGATCCCGGTGTTTCCTTTCTGGGTCATTAATCTGCTCACTGGGCTAACGCCGTTGAAAGTGCGCACTTACTTCTGGGTTAGCCAGCTGGGTATGTTGCCGGCAACCGTGGTGTACACCAATGCGGGGGCGGAGCTGGCGGCCATTGAGGAGTTATCCCCTGCGGGGATACTGACACCGGGCTTGATCGGCTCATTTGTGCTGCTGGCGATACTACCCTTCTTCGCCCGAGCGCTGGTGGGTGGGTTAAAACACCGGCGTATCTACCGCCCCTATTCCCGACCGAAGCGATTTGACGCTAATCTGCTGATCATTGGCGGTGGTAGTGCCGGCCTGGTGAGCGCCCTGATCGGCGCTGCGGTCAAGGCCAAGGTCATGCTGGTCGAGAAAGACAAAATGGGTGGGGATTGCCTGAACACCGGCTGCGTGCCCAGCAAGGCACTGATCCGCGCCGCACGGGTCATCGCCGAGGCGGGCAAGGCCGGAGAGCTGGGTGTGGATGTGGCAAAACCCAAGGTGGACTTTCCCCGCGTGATGGCGCGGGTGCATTCGGTGATCGATACCATCGCCCCCCACGACTCGGTGGAGCGTTTTACCGGCCTGGGCGTTGACTGCATTGAAGGGGAGGCGCGTCTGCTTTCACCCTGGCAGGCGCAAGTGGGTGAGCGGACTATTAGCGCCCGCAATATCGTTATCGCCACGGGGGCACGGCCCTTTGTGCCGCCAATTCCCGGCCTTGATGAAATCGATTATCTGACCTCGGAAAATCTCTGGGAGATAAAGGAATTGCCCCCTACCCTCATGGTGCTGGGCGCGGGGCCCATTGGCTGCGAACTGGCCCAGGCTTTTCAGCGCCTGGGGAGCAAGGTAAGTCTGGTCGATATGCTGCCGACGGTGTTGCCGAAAGAAGATCCGGATGTTTCCAGCCTGGTGCGCACGCGCCTGGAGGCCGAAGGTGTTGAAGTGTTGTTGAATTACCGGACTGCGGCTTTCCAAAGTGAAAACGGCGCCCATCGGGCGACCCTGGAATCGACATCTGAACAGCCCGAGACCTCCAAAGTTGTCAATTTTGACAAGCTGCTGGTAGCCGTGGGGCGCAAAGCCAATACATCCGGTCTGGGATTGGAGGAACTGGGTATTGAATGCACACCGCAAGGTACGCTAGAAGTTGACGATTATTTGCGCACTACCTTCCCCAATGTCTATGCCTGTGGCGATGTCGCTGGACCTTATCAATTTACCCATACCGCTTCCCATCAGGCCTGGTACGCGGTGGTCAATGCCCTGTTCGGGCGCTTCAGGAAATTTTCCGTGGACTATCGGGTGATTCCCTGGACGACGTTTACCGACCCTGAAGTCGCTCGAGTCGGTTTGAATGAAACCGAGGCCCGGGAGCGGGATATTGCCTACGAGTTAAGCGTCTTTCCCCTGAGTGAGCTGGATCGCGCGATTGCCGATGGCGCCAGCGACGGTTTTATCAAAGTCCTGACAGTATCGGGCAAGGATCGTATTCTGGGTGCCACGGTGGTGGGTGCCCACGCTGGTGAGCTACTGGCGGAGTTCGTTACCGCCATGAAACACAACCTGGGCTTGAATAAAATCCTCGGCACGATTCACGCTTACCCCACCTATAGCGATGCCAATAAACTGGTCGCCGGTGGCTGGAAGCGCAGCCACGCACCGGCGCGGGTGTTAAGCTGGCTGGAAAAATATCACCGTTGGCATTTGTGAAGTGGAGCAACTATGAGCACGACAAACGTCTATGAGCAGGTTCAGGAGCGTTACGCCGAGGGCGCGCAGCAGCGCCAGGAGGCGCTTTGCTGTCCGGTCGACTACGACCAGTCCCTGTTAAAGGCCCTGCCCCAGGAAATTATCGACAAGGATTATGGCTGTGGCGACCCTTCCCGCTATGTCCGGGCCGGCGACCGGGTGCTGGATCTGGGCAGTGGCGGCGGCAAGATCTGCTATATGGCTGCCCAACTGGTTGGCGAACAGGGCAGTGTCACCGGGGTCGATATGACCGACGACATGCTGGCGCTGGCGCGCAAATATCAGGAGCCCATGGCTCAGACCTTGGGCGGTGACCGGGTCAGTTTTAAAAAGGGTTATATTCAGGATCTGGCCCTGGACGTGGCGGCCATGGAGACGTATCTGGCGGCACAGCCGGTAAGCAATGCCCAGGATGTTCAGCGACTATCCACCTGGCAGGAAACACAACGTCGGGAATCTCCCTTGATAGCCGATGAAACCATGACTCTGGTAATCAGTAATTGCGTGCTCAACCTGGTGGCTGAAGCCGACCGTCGGCGGATGATTAGCGAGATTTACCGGGTGCTGACGCCCGGCGGGCGTGTGGCGATTTCCGATATTGTCGCCGATGAGCCGGTGCCGGAGGCCCTGAAAAATGATCCGGCGCTGTGGAGTGGCTGTATTTCTGGCGCCTTCCACGAAGCGGCTTTTCTTGACGCTTTCGTCGAGGCGGGTTTTGTCGGCGTCGCCTATGATAAATGGGACGCCGAACCCTGGCAGGTGGTGGCCGGCATTGAGTTTCGGTCGGTGACCCTGATTGCCACCAAGCCGGAAACCGCGGAAGACTATGATGGCGGCCATGCCGTGCTTTACAAAGGCCCCTACGCCCAAGTGCAGGATGAGAAAGGTCGTATTTATCCGCGCGGTCAGCGGATGGCCGTTTCCCGTTGCACCTACGGAACCCTCATGAACAGCGGCCATGCTAATGACTTTATCGGCTTTGCGCCGAATGAGACACAAAACCGTGGAGGGTTTTGTAAGCCCGCCGGCGCTACCCGCAGCGCCGCCGAAACCAAGGGTACGGTGCAGACCTCTTCCAGCAGTGGCGGGTGTTGCTGATAAGCCTTAAGTGTAAAAATCAGCCCTTAAAACCGTGCTAGCAGGGTATTAAGAAAACGTTGGCCCAGCTCGCTGGCGGCGAGGCGAGTGATGTCGGTCTGAACCAGATTTTCCGCCATCATGGTTTCCCAGACCGGGGCCACGGTTGCAAAATCCAGCCCTGTGCGCTGGCTAAACCAGTCTTTCGGTACGCCCTGGTTCAGGCGCAGGGCATTCATAAAAAATTCCAGGGGTAATTCCTCGGCGGAGAGTTCTCGTTGCCCGGCCATAAAACGTTTGTCCTTATTCAAATAATCCTTTGGCAAACGGGTTTTATTCGTACGAAGAATACGATTCTGTTCGGGCACCGTGAGCTTGCCATGGGCGCCGGCGCCTATGCCGATATAGTCGCCAAAGCCCCAGTAATTCAGGTTGTGTCGGGATGGCCTGCCCGGACGGGCAAAGGCGGAGATTTCGTACTGGGTTAAGCCGGCTTCCCTGATGGCGGCAAGCCCCTCGTTTTGAATGGCCTCCAGGTCTTCGTCGACCGGCAGTATCGGGGGGGCACTATAAAAACGGGTGTTGGGTTCGACGGTCAGTTGGTACCAGGATAAATGATCGGGTTGGAGCTGGATGGCCTGTTCAATGTCGGCCAGGGCCTGGGGCGGTGTTTGTTGGGGCAGGCCGTGCATCAGGTCCAGATTCATGTTGCTAAAACCCGCTTCCCGGGCTGCGGTGACTGCTTCAATAGCTTCCGCGCCGCTGTGAATGCGGCCTAAGGCCTGCAGATGCTGGTCGTTAAAGCTCTGAATGCCGATCGAGAGCCGATTGACGCCCGCTTGCCTAAAAGCCCGGAATTTTTCCCGCTCAAAAGTGCCCGGATTCGCTTCCAGGGTGATTTCCGCGCCTGCCTCGATACCAATTGCTCGGTCGGCGGCTTCAATGACGGCTTCGATGCTGGCCGGGGAAAACAGGCTGGGCGTACCGCCGCCAAAAAACAGGGAAAGCAGCTTGCGGCCCTGGGCCAGGTGGCTGTCGGTTTCCAGATCCCTGATCAGGGCCTCCACATAGGCGGTCTCGGGTATCTCTCCGCTGACACCGTGGGAGTTAAAGTCGCAATAGGGGCACTTTTTCACACACCAGGGGATATGGATATACAGGGCCAGGGGTGGGGTTTCCAGCTTTGCCACGTTTTGCCCGTGCCTTGTTAAGGTTTGGGGAGCTTTTCCAGCAGGCGGGCCATGGCCTTGGCCCGGTGGCTGCGCTGGCTTTTTTCTTCCGGACTTAGCTGGGCGCTGGTACGGCCGCATTCCGGGATATAAAACAACGGGTCATAGCCGAAACCGTTGTCGCCTCGGGCCTCGGTCAGGATTTCCCCTTCCCAGCTGCCCTGGCAGATCAGCGGGGTGGGGTCTTCCGCGTGGCGCATATACACCAGCAGGCACTGAAAGCGGGCGGTGCGTTGTTCGCGCGGCAGGCCCTGCAGGCGGTTCAGTAGTTTGTGATTGTTGTCAGCGTCACTGGCTGCAGGGCCGGCAAAGCGGGCTGAATAGATACCCGGTGCGCCGTTGAGTAAGTCTACTTCCAGGCCCGAATCATCGGCGATGGCCGGCAGTTTGCTGAGCCGGCTGGCGTGGCGGGCTTTGATAATAGCGTTTTCGACGAAGCTCAGCCCGGTTTCCTCGGCATCGGGAATATCGAACTCGGCCTGGGCCTTTATGCGGTAGGGCGTGTCGGTCAGCAGGCGTTGGAATTCGACGACTTTGCCGCGATTATTGGTGGCCAGAACGATGGTTTGGGGCATGATGGTTTCCAGTGCCTGACGCTCAGGGCGCAAGGCTTAACGCAGTTAATCGTCTTGGTAGAAAGTACGCTGAAAGCTTATCTCGTGGGCTGGCTTATTCGGGTCGGACTGGACGCTGATTTTAAAGGTCAAAAAATCCCGATTATCAAAGCGAAACGGCGCCAGATAGTAAACGGCCTTGCCCTCTTCGATGGGGAAAAATTCGAGCGTCTGCCGTTGACCCAAAATATTGGACACATGACCCTGCACCAGGGCTGGCTTGCCGCCTTCTGTTAACCGTCCTCTGGGTAGCACGGCGATATTGACCAGCCCCTGGCGTTTGCTACGGGTAATGCCATAGGCCCGTGCGGTGGCCGGGTCGATAAAACTGCTGTTAAAGGCGCTGTAGGCGATGGTGACATCGCGAAACTCCTGTTGGCCGCTGTCCGCACCGAGAGCCGCTTCGGAGATCAGGACCAACATGCTGAAGAGAAGCAAGGAAGATAAACGGGCCAGATGTGATGGATGAGGTGTATGCATGGGAATCAGCAGCGACAAAAATTACTTACTCAAGTGGTAAATAGCGGCTTCGGCAAACAGATTGGGTGCCAGCCGATTGAGGTGCCGGTCCGGACTATGGCTCGAAACGGTTTCGCGCTTGAGCACGCGGATGCCCTTTTCGTGGCACAGCGCTTCAAAATCCCGCACCGTACAGAAGTGGATGTTGGGAGTGTCATACCACTGGTACGATAACTGTTTGGTGACTGGCATCCTGCCGCGTAGCATCAGGTAGGTCCGGGTGCGGATATTGCCAAAGTTGGGGAACGTGACAATGCACTCCCGGCCCACCCGCAACATCTCGTCAATAACCAGGTCGGGCCGACGCAATACCTGAAGGGAATAGGTCATCACCACCGTGTCAAAACTTTTATCCTGGAAGTTGCTCAAGCCTTCGTTGATGTCTTTTTCAATGACATTGACCCCGCGGGCGATACAGGCGGTAATTTGCTTGGGGTCGATTTCCAGTCCATACCCTTCGGCCTTGCGGTTTTGGCGCAGGCTGTCGAGCAGCGCACCGTCGCCGCAACCAAGGTCCAATACCCTGCCCCCAACCGGCACCCATTGCTGGAGGATGTCCAGATCTATGCGCAACATTAACCCTCACCCCCATTGCTATATTCGTTGGCGACTCCGGCCATATAAGTCTGGAATACCGCCTGGTAGCGTTCGTTGGGCAGGAGGAAGGCGTCGTGACCCATGGCTGATTCGATTTCGGTATACACCACATCGCGGTTGGCGCCGATCAGCGCGTCGACGATCTCTCGGGAGCGCGCTGGCGAGAATCGCCAGTCGCTGGAAAATGACACCACCAGGAATTGGCACTGGGCGTGGGTGAAAGCCCGCACCGGGTCGTTATCGTACTCCCGCGCCAGATCGAAGTAGTCCAGTAACTTGGTCATCAGCAGATAAGTGTTGGCGTCGAAGCTTTCGGCAAAACGATCGCCCTGATGACGCAGATAACTTTCCACCTGAAATTCTATGGGTGTTTCCAGGCCACGCTGGAAGGAGCCGCTGCGTAATTCCCGACCGAAACGCAGCCCCATAAGTTCATCGGAAAGGTAGGTGACGTGACCGATCATGCGCGCCAGAGCGAGACCATCCCTGGGAATGGCGTCCTCGCCCATATAATCGCCATCGTGAAAATTGGCGTCGCTGCGAATAGCGCGCCGGGCGATTTCGTTAAAGGCGATATTCTGCGCGGTCAGTTTCATGGCCGAAGCTATCACCACGCAATGGCGCACCCGCTCCGGGTATTCGACGGCCCAGCGCATGGCATTCATGCCGCCGAGACTGCCGCCGACCACCGCTGCCCACTGCTTGATGCCCAGCCGGTCGGCCAACCGCGCCTGGCTGCTTACCCAGTCGCGAATGCGTAGCGGTGGGAAGTCCTTGCCCCAGGATTTGCCAGTGGCGGGGTTAAGGCTTCGTGGCCCGGTGCTGCCATGGCAACCGCCCAGGTTGTTTGGGCAGACCACATAAAAATGATTGGTATCGATAGGTTTGCCGGGGCCGATGTAATCGTCCCACCAGCCAGGCCGGGTATCGCTCACCGAGTGGTATCCCGCCGCGTGGTGAGAGCCGCTCAGAGCATGGCAGATCAGTACGGCATTGCTTTTATCCTCGTTAAGCTCGCCATAGCTTTCCACCACCAACTGGTAGTTGTCGAGCTTTCGGCCACAGCTCAGTTCCAGGGCTTCATCAAACTCAAAGACCTGGGGTTCGGTGAGACCGACCGAGTTATGGGGCAATGCACCCTGCTGTTCCGGCATTTCCGGCATTGGGATCCAGCCTGATTTACCATCGTTTAATAAGGGCGAGGAGTCTAATGAGCCGGGTCTGGCATAGCAAGGTGGTAGTTTTGGATCAGGCTACATAATACCGGGTACAAACAAGGGTATTACCTGCGTCGCGCCGGCCACATTCCGGATGAAAATTCGAAGCACATTGATAAGCAGAAACAGCACGATTGGCGAGAGGTCGAGTCCTCCCATGGGTGGAATCAGCTTTCGAAAGGGCGCCATCACCGGGTCCATCAATTGCCACAACAGTGCGATTAGCGGATTGTGGCTCTGGGGAGCTACCCAGCTCAGGATGATGACGATGAATAGCCCATAGAAATAGATATTCAGCATCAGCGAAGCGATGCCCAGCAGCGCCCAGCTCAGGGACGCGGTGATGGGCACCAGGGCGCCACTGTACACCAGGGCCGAGGTCTGAATTGCAATCAACTGTACTAGCAGAGCCAATACCAGGCAGGCACTGTTAAAGTTTTTGATCGGAGGTAATAGCTTTTGCAATGGCGTTAGGGGGAGCGCCGTGGCTTTAACGACGAACTGGGAAATCGGATTGTAAAAATTGGCCTTGGCCAGCTGCAGCATCAAGCGGATCAGGACGATCAGCAGGTAAAAGTTGGCAATCGCCTGAATTAAATAAATGCTGATTTCTGTGACAGTGCTCATGGGGTGTTCCTGGAATGACTTTTGATTGTCGTGGACCCGGTAATCGGAGTCTATATTGGGGGCACAGTGTTACTGCGCTTCCCTGGCCATTTCCACGGAGCGCTCAAAGGCTGCTTCCATGGCTTGTTCAAACAGGCCGGGCAGATCATTGTTAATAAATGACTTGATAGCAGCTTCCGTGGTGCCGCCGGGAGAAGTCACCCGCGCTCTTAGTTCAGCGGGTTCAGCCGCCTCCTGAGCAGCCATGGCCGACGCGCCCAGGGCGGTCTGGATGGTTAGCTGGCGGGCAGTATCACGCTCAAGACCCAATTTAACGCCGGCATTTTCCATGGCTTCCATGACCAGAAAAAAATAGGCCGGACCACTCCCGGACAACGCGGTAACCCGGTCTATATCTTCTTCGTTATTAAACCAGCTTGCCGTTCCCACCGCTGAAATAATAGCCTCGGCCCGGGAGCGTTGCTGGTCATTCACAGCATTACTGGCGTACAGGCCCGTGGCGCCTTTCTGCAATAAGGCGGGTGTATTGGGCATGCAGCGGACCAGGGGCATATCTTTGCCAAGCCAACTTTCCAGTGAGGCGATAGTGATGCCAGCGGCTATGGATATCACCAGGGGTTTATGGCCCAGGGAGGCGGCCAGGTCAGTGCTTACCGGCTTCATGATCTGAGGTTTTACCGCGAGTACTATCACGTCAGCCTCTGCAGCGCAGTCGTTGGTGGCACTGGTGGCAATACCGAATTCGCCGGCCAGGCGCTCACGGTTTTGTTGCAGGGGGTCGGAAGCGATCAGGTCGGCGGCTGAAAACCCCTGTTTGAGTAGGCCGCCAATGAGGCTGCTGGCCATATTGCCTCCACCGATAAATGCTATTTTCGCCATGCTTGCTGTCTTGCTCCCGTCGTTGTGAGGTGTTTTTTCAAGGGGTTTTGCCGTAATCTCTGGGGCCGAATATACCCGTGCCTATGCGCACAATGGTTGCACCTTCGGCCACCGCCGCGGCCAGGTCGCCGGACATGCCCATGGAAAGTGTATCCAAACATTGCAGCTGGGGTGAGCGCTTTTTCAATCTTTGTAGCAGCTCCCGTGCGCGGCGAAACGGCTCTCTCCGCGCTTCAGGGTTAGCGCGGGCTTTCGGTATTATCATTAACCCTCTGAGGCGCAACCCGGGTAGTTCACAGATTTGCTCGGCCAGTTCTTCCACATTGTCTGGATCAACACCGGATTTGCTTGCTTCCCGGTCGATATTGACCTGGATACAGACATTAAGCGCTGGAGCCAAACCTTCCCTGGCAGCGCTCAGACGTTTGGCAATGCGCAGGCGATCCACTGTGTGCACCCAGCTGAAGTGGGTAGCGATGTCCCGGGTTTTGTTGGCCTGAACCGGCCCAATAAAGTGCCACTCGGGCTCAAAGTTGATTTCGCGCATTTTCGCCAGGGCTTCCTGGAGGTAGTTTTCTCCGAAACAGCATATGCCCGCGTTCCAGGCGGCGGCCATTTTCTCGACAGATTGTCCCTTGCTGACGGCCAAAAGTTTGACCGTTTCTTCATTTTGGCCAGAATTGTAGCGAATTTCCTTCAGTAAGGTTTTGATTTCGCTTATGTTGTTGGCTATGCTGTTTGCTGTCGAGGGCATGCTTTGATAGGTGGCTGGGCTGCGTCCGCCGCAGGGTATCAATAATCATGGGACTAAGTAATGGATATAACTGAGCTATTGGCTTTCAGCGCCAAGCAGGGCGCTTCGGATTTGCACTTATCGGCGGGTATGCCACCTCTGATTCGGGTTGACGGCGATGTGCGCCGCGTTAACCTGCCGGCCCTTGAGCACAAACAGGTCCACGGGCTGATATACGAAATTATGAATGACAAACAGCGCCGGGACTATGAGGAGTTTCTGGAAACGGATTTTTCTTTTGAAGTGCCGGGCGTCGCGCGGTTTCGCGTCAATGCTTTTAATCAAAACCGTGGTGCCGGCGCGGTCTTCCGAACCATTCCTTCGACGGTTTTGAGCCTGGAGGACCTGGGTTTTGGACAGGTGTTCCGTGACATATCATTGTTGCCACGCGGTCTGGTGTTGGTCACGGGTCCCACGGGCTCGGGTAAAAGTACGACCCTTGCCGCCATGGTGGATTACATCAATGACAACCGCTACCAGCATATTTTAACCATCGAAGATCCTATCGAATTTGTACACGAGAGCAAAAAGTGCCTGGTGAATCAGCGAGAGGTGCATAAAGATACCCATGGATTTAGTGAAGCACTGCGCTCCGCTTTGCGGGAAGACCCGGATATTATTCTGGTTGGTGAGATGCGGGATCTGGAAACCATCCGTCTGGCGCTGACGGCCGCGGAAACGGGCCACCTGGTTTTCGGCACGCTGCACACGACCTCCGCCGCGAAAACCATTGATCGGGTGATTGACGTGTTCCCGGCGGCTGAAAAAGACATGGTCAGGGCCATGTTGTCTGAATCCTTGCAGGCAGTGTTGGCCCAGACTCTGATGAAAAAAATTGGCGGCGGACGCGTTGCGGCCAACGAGATTATGATCGGCACCCCGGCGATCCGTAATTTGATCCGCGAGGACAAGGTTGCGCAGATGTATTCCGCCATTCAGACCGGTGCTGGCCACGGCATGCAGACCATGGATCAATGTCTGCAGCGGATGGTTCAGCAGAAACTGGTCACTAAGGAAGCGGCGCGAGAAAAAGCAAAAATCGTTGAAGATTTTGCCTGATAGGCGTTTTGTCAGCTTGATCGCCGAAATTGGTCAATTAACCTGAGGTAAGAACTGTGGACTTTAATAGCCTGTTAAAACTGATGGTCGACAAGGAGGCATCGGATCTTTTTATTACCGAGGGTGTGGCGCCGTCGATCAAGATTCACGGGAAGATAATTCCCATCGGCAAAAAAGAACTTGATTCCGAGCAGGCCAGGGCGCTGGTCGAAGGCATAATGAATGAGGATCAAAAACGGGAGTTCAATGCTCAAAAGGAGCTGAATTTCGCCATATCTTCCGAAGAGGTCGAAGGCGCCAGGTTTCGGGTCAGCGCATTCTATCAGCGCGACGAGGTGGGTATGGTGCTGCGTCGTATTGAAACAAAAATCCCCACCGTTGAGCAGCTCATGCTGCCGCGGATTCTTAATGAGCTCGTAATGGAAAAGCGCGGGATCATCATTTTTGTTGGCGCCACCGGTACCGGTAAGTCCACCTCGCTGGCGGCAATGATTGGGCACCGTAACCGAAATAGCTCGGGACACATTATTTCAGTGGAAGACCCCATTGAATTTGTCCACCAACACGAGGGGTGCATCATTACCCAGCGGGAAGTGGGCATTGATACAGAGTCTTTTGAGGTGGCTTTGCGCAATACTCTGCGTCAGGCGCCCGATGTCATCCTTATTGGTGAGATTCGGACCTTAGAGACCATGCAGAACGCCATTACTTTCGCTGAAACCGGGCACCTGGTACTGGCGACCCTGCACGCCAACAACGCCAACCAGGCACTGGATCGAATCCAGCACTTCTTCCCCACTGAAGCTCAGAACCAGCTGTGGATGGATTTGTCCTTGAACCTTAAGGCCATGATCGCGCAGCAATTGATTCCGACCGCCGATGGTATGGGCCGGCGTGCGGCTATTGAGATATTGATTAACACACCCCTGGCGGCCGATACCATTCGTAAGGGTGAAGTGCATAAGCTCAAGGAGTTAATGAAGCGCTCCACCGAACAGGGCATGCAAACCTTTGACCAGGCTTTGTATAGCCTTTATGAGGAAGGCATTATCACCTATGAAGATGCTATTGCCGCGGCGGATTCGAAAAATGATTTGCGCCTGCTGATCAAATTGCAGTCAGAGACCGATGTCGGTTATCTGGATGAGGCCAGTGACGAATTCACGGTTTCGGAAGATGACAGCTCCGAACACGTAACGCTGTTTCAGCGCTGATTGGATTTACCATCCGGGGAGGTGGCGAATTCGGGCTGGCTTAGCCAGCTTTCCAGGATCAGGCGGGCCGCCTGGGCGTCAACACTGGCTTGAAGGCCTTTGCCAGGCGTGTTTGTTGGGCCGGATGCCCGAGTTTCCAGCTTGGCGGTGCGTGTGGATAGCCGCTCGTCGAACATCTGCACCGGTTTTCTGCTGTGTTCCCGTAATCGCCGGGCGAACTTTCGCGCCCGGCGGCAAAACTCGCTCTCAGTACCGTCCATGTTGAGTGGCAGGCCGACGATGAGTACGTCAGCCTGCCACTGTTCTATATAAGCGATTAATGCCTGCCAATCGGGCTGGCCGTCGCGGGCGCGAAATATTTTTAAAGCTCGGGCTGATCCGGTAAGGGTTTGGCCGATGGCTACCCCGATATATTTAACACCAAAATCAAAACCCAGTGCTGTAAGGGGTTTTGACTGATCACCGCTCTCAGGCGTGCCCGGCATGGGTACTTAGCAGGTTGAGATCGATACCGAGTCGGGCTGCCGCCACTTCCGCACGGTCGCTATAGGGTATGTCAAATAAAAAAGCCGGCTCAGCAGGTATGGTGAGCCAGGCGTTTTCCTGCAATTCGTGCTCGAGTTGCCCGGGTCCCCATCCAGCATAGCCGAGCACCATCAGTGAGTTTTCCGGGCCCTGATTCGAGGCCAGGGCTTCGATAATATCCCTGGAAGCGGTCAGGCTGATTTGTTGGGTAACGGACACGGTCGATTGCCACTGCTGTTCGGTGCTGCAATGCAGAATAAACCCGCGCTGCTGATCAACTGGCCCACCCAGAAGCAAAGGTTGCTCGCTAAGCTCGTCGGGACAGTCCAGATCCATTTGAGCGAACACCCGGCTTAAGGGCAGCTCCAGGGGTTGGTTGATCACCAGCCCCATTGCGCCCTCACTGGAGTGCTCGCACACATAGATGACCGAGTGGCTGAAGTTGGGGTCGGCAAGACCCGGCATCGCTACCAGCAGGTAGCCGCGCAAGCTGTTACTGGTGTCCTGGCTATCATTTTCCATACTTTAAGTATTGGTGCTTATGTGCCGGTTTACAAGGCACTGGTTACTGAGTTCGCATTGATTGGTCGGGAGAGAAGCGCCAGGTCTGGACGATCTCGATTTTGTTCCAGTCACGCATCTCCCTTGGGAAGGCCTGAAAGGGCGCGGCCAGGCGTACGGTTTCCACTGCCGCCTGGTCGAGTAGCGTATGATTTGAACTGCGGACGATTTTTACGGACTCCACGGTGCCATCGGGGAGAATGGTTACAGCGAGTTGCAGTTCTCCAAAAAGTCCCCGGCTTCGTGCTTCGGGTGGATAGTGTTGGTTGCCTGTGGCTTCTACTTTGTCGATCCAGTATTTCAGGTAGGTTGCATGGTCTGCCTGCCGGGTGCTGGCGGAAGTCAGACGGAGGATGTTTGGTTCGGTGCTTTGGGTCAGCCGCTCGGTATCCAGCTGGGCGTCCATGCTACTGATGTCCTTGACCACTTTTGGCGTGATGTCCTGATCACTTTGGCCGACAGTTCGCTCACCCACGATCGCCTTCTGCTCCAGGATCCTCCGGTTTGCCTCGCTAGTGGTTAGCACCCGTTCGCTTGAATCCGGGCTGGCCATCCGGGTGGCGGGGGGCTGCCAGGTATCCGCCTCCCGAAGCACTTCAGCGCTGTAGTCCGCTTTTCTGTCAGTGGTAATACGGTCCTTGTCGCTGCGGGTCTGCCCGCTACCCTGTTGGGCGGCTTGGGCGATGTGGGTGGGGTTCCTGACTTCCTCCGAGGTTGGTTGCTGAGCTAGCGTTACCTCAAATACCGTGCCCTGGGGCAGGGGTTGCATAAATTCAAAGCCGATACCGAAAATCACCACGCAGTGCACCGCGACGGCCAGAAAGAGGGCGAAGCCCAGGCGGTCGGAGCCTTTATGGGGGTCGGCGGGAGGGAAGTACACGGCCATGTGTTTAATTTTTCAACAGTTTGTCTATGGCGGACATCAGTTTTTGTCCAATTGCGGCAGGCTGTTCCCGGTCGATCTCCCGGACACAAGTGGGGCTGGTGACATTAATTTCCGTCAGGTAGTCGCCGATAATATCGAGTCCGACAAAAAGCAGGCCTCTTTTACGCAATTCTGGGGCAACCTGTCCCGCAATCCAGCGGTCCCGATCGCTGAGAGGCCGCACTACCCCGGTGCCTCCTGCGGCGAGGTTACCCCGAACTTCGCCAACCGCTGGTACCCGCGCCAGGCACCAGGGCACGGGTTCACCATCGACCATTAGCACGCGCTTGTCGCCATCGAGTATTTCCGGGATATAGCGTTGGGCCATGATTGTTCGCGCGCCGTGAATGGTAAGGGTTTCGATTATGACGCTGAGATTGGGGTCGTCCTCACGGGCGCGGAAAATACCTATTCCTCCCATGCCGTCCAGGGGTTTGTATATAACGTCTTTGTGTTCCTTGTGAAACGCTTTCAAGCGTTCGGGGTTGCGGCTCACCAGCAGGGGTGGCGTACATTGAGGAAACTGGGTCGCAAAAATCTTTTCATTGCAGTCCCGCAGGCTCTGGGGGCGATTGACTACCAGAGTGCCCTGATCTTGTGCCGCTTCCAGGATGTAGGTTGCGTAGATATATTCGCTGTCAAAGGGCGGATCCTTGCGCATCAGAACGCAGTCAAGCGCCGCCATCGGTTTATCCTCCGCCTCCCCCAACTCATACCACCTTTCGGGGTCATCATATACTTTAAGGGGCCGTTGCCGTGCTATCGCAATGCCATCTTTGAGCATCAGATCGCACAACTCCATATAAAACAACAACCAGCCTCGCTCCTGCGCTGCCAGTAATAGAGCCAGGGTGGTATCTTTTTTGAAGTTGATTGCGCTTATGGGGTCCATGATGACGCCGAGAGATGTGCTCATTGTAGATCCTTGATCTAGTCCTTAATGGGAAATCAGGGCAAAGGTGCCAGGAATGGCCGGTTATGCTGCTTTTTGCCCGACTCTGGTCTCGCAAGATAGAACCTCATACAGTCATTTCGCAGTGCGAGGATATAGTAAATTCTGAGACATAATTACTCTAAAAATTCGACTGTTATGGATAATATATCAATTATGTGTTAAAAGTTGCGGCATGGTTTAGGTCGGTATTTCCGGCATCTGAATGCTCCGGTTGAGGTGAGTATGGTTGATAGTTATGAAGGCATAAAAATAATGGTCATTGATGATAGCAACACTATCAGGCGCACCGCCGAGACCCTCTTGTCTAAGGCCGGGTGCGAAGTGATCACAGCAGTCGATGGTTTCGATTCCCTGGCGAAGATTGCCGATTCACTGCCAGATGTTATTTTCGTCGACATTATGATGCCACGTCTTGACGGTTATCAGACCTGCGCGCTGATAAAAAATAATGAACAGTTCAAACAAACACCGGTGGTAATGCTTTCCAGCAAGGATGGTTTGTTCGATAAAGCCAAGGGTCGGATCGTAGGCGCCGATGAGTACCTGACAAAACCCTTCAGTAAAACTGAGCTTTTTGCGGTGCTGGATGATGTATTGGCCAGGAAGGCTGAAGTGGAAGTGGCGCTTCGCGAGGCAAGCGAAGTTTGATTGTGCGCGGTGGATGATTTCTCGAAGTTACCTGGTTTCAAGAGATAGTAAATGGCAACGATATTGATTATTGACGACTCTCCGGCCGAAATCTTCAAGCTGACTGAAATTCTTACCAGACACAATTATCAGGTGGCATCCTATGGGTCAGCGGAAGAAGGACTGGACGCCATAAGGCGTGACACCCCCGATGTGGTGTTGATGGACGTGGTTATGCCCGGCATGAATGGCTTTCAGGCGACGCGCCAGTTAAGCCGAGATGAAGAAACCCGCAACATTCCTGTAGTTATTATCAGCATGAAGGATCAGGAAACAGACAGAATATGGGGTGAGCGTCAGGGAGCAAAAGCGTATTTGACCAAGCCCGTGTCTGAAAGTCAGTTGCTAAATGCCATTAACCAAGTCGCGCGGCACTGAGCGGATTATAGATATTAGCGATGGTTGAACGAGCGGCCTACGACGTCATTCGGGAACTGGAGCAACAATTTCACCAGAACTCAAGGGCGCTGCCTGCCCAGGTAGACTACAAGCCGCGAATGGTGGTTTTGTGTTTTCGGATAGTCGACACAGACTTGGTGATTCCACTGGATCAGGTCGCTGAGGTTCAGGAATTGCCAGATTACACGCCTTTGCCGCGAGTAAAGGCATGGATGCTGGGAGTGGCGGCTATTCGTGGCAAGTTGGTGCCAATTGTGGATCTTGCGGGGTTTTTGGGCGATAAAAAAAGACCGGTGTCGAAATATCAGCGAATCGTCGTGGTTGCCTTGCAGAGTGGCTATTTAGGATTATTGGTCGACAGCGTAATTGGTGTCAGGCATTTCGAAAGCGACCAATACAGTGAAACGGATAAGGCGGCACCGCCACTTGTTGAGTCCTATGTGCATGGTTGCTTCATTGAGGAAGTGGGTCAACCTAAATACATGTTTCGCCCGTTTAAACTAATTGAGGATGAGCGTTTCTGTAATTTGGCACTGTAAGGTGATCAAGACGGTTATGGTGCTGGAAAACAAAGCCTGGAGATAAAACTATGAACGCAACTGCAAGGAAGTTCAAAGCCAGCCCGCTGGTGATCGCGCTGATAGCGACGATGGCGATGCTGGTGGCCTATCTTGTGTTCGCTTTTGTAACTGGCTCCGATACCAGCGTGTCTCAAGCGCGTAATATTGCCGCAGCGAAGGAAATCAACGTGCTGGCAACGAAATTGCCACCCTTGGCGACCCGTGCCGCGAGCGGTGATGCTAGCGCTTTTAAGGCATTGGAAAGCCTGCGGACCGAAGTCAATAGTAAAAGAAACGCCCTTCACAATGGCCTGTCCGCCGATAACAACCAGGGTCTACTTCGAGAATTCAATACGGCCTGGGATGCAGTTGATGAGCATCTTGCTGGGTTGTTGATCATCGAAGATGCGGCTGTTTCCATAAATCAACTACATACCGAGCTTGAAACCAACTATGCGGGTCTGCAGGCAGAACTGAATAAAGTGGTCGAGCATGTGTTGGCACGGCGCTCTACTACCCGGCAGGCAGCGGCGGCTCAGGCGCAGCTGTGGCGGCTTGAGCGCATTCGCGGTGCTCTACGCGTAGGCGGTGAGGCGGCTGATTTCGAGCAAGTGTTGCGGGATGTCACTTTGTTTAACCGCACCGTTAGCGGATTTAAAAATGGTGACGCTGAGTTAGGATTGACCCGCCTGGCGAACTCAAATATCCAGGCGAGTCTGATTGGGATAGAGCAACTTTTTAGCCCTCTTGCCGAGGGCGTACAGCCCCTTCAGGGGGTGAAGGAGTCGGTGGTGACACTGCCCATCACCACGACATCCCTGCTTGCGGCGGCTCCCGCCTTGGCTGCGGAAAGTGCCAATGTGGTCGATCGAATAAGAGTGTTGGAACAAAACGGCGGCGCTTACAGTAGTCCACAGATTACTGTCTATGTTGGTATTTTTCTGGTTATTGGATTGACTCTTCTTGGGCTTATTTTTTATCTGGGGACACGCAGCCGCTTACAGGAAACGGCCGAAGCGAACCGGGGTAATCAGGATGCAATCCTGCGCTTACTGGACGAAATTGAGGGGCTTGGCGAAGGGGATTTGACGGCGGAAGTGACGGTGACGGAAGGTTTTACCGGCGCGATAGCAGATGCCATTAACCTTACCATCGCCCAACTTCGGGAGTTGGTGTCGCGAATTGTTGATACGGCGGCCAAGGTATCCGCTTCCGCAAACAGTACACGGTCGACGGTAGCCCAATTGACCGAGCTTTCCGAGCAACAGGCGGAAGAAATTGCTGGTGCGTCGGCCGCGATCAATGAAATGGCCACAACCATCGATCAGGTCTCGGCAAATGCTGCTGAATCCGCTTCCGTTGCTCACCGCTCTGTGTCGATCGCTAATAAGGGCGCGGTTGTGGTTCGCAGCACCATTGCCGGCATGGACAATATCCGGGGTCAGATTCAGGATACCGCCAAGCGTATTAAGCGTCTTGGCGAGAGCTCCCAGGAGATTGGCGATATCGTTTCCCTGATTAGCGAAATTGCCGATCAGACCAATATTCTCTCACTCAACGCCGCGATTCAGGCGTCGATGGCCGGTGATGCCGGACGAGGCTTTGCCGTGGTTGCCGACGAGGTGCAAAGACTGGCGGAGCGCTCCGCCAATGCAACCAAACAGATAGCCGCCCTGGTTAAAACGATTCAGACAGATACTTACGAAGCGGTTTCCTCCATGGAGCAGACCACCGCCGAGGTAGTGGCCGGGGCATCGTTGACAGAAGATGCGGGTGTCGCATTGAGCGAGATCGAAACGGTCTCGACCAATTTGGCTGAGCTTATCCAGGACATATCCACCGCCGCAAGGCACCAGGCCACCACCGCGGGCCATATTTCCAAAACCATGGATGTGATCCAGGATATTACCTCCAAAACGTTGGAAGGAACCAGCCGAACGGCGTCTTCGGTTGACGAACTGGCGGAAATGGCCATTGAGCAACGCGAGTCTGTTTCTGGCTTCAAGCTGCCGGAACAGAATATGTCAGGATTCAGGGAAAACCTCGCC
>OBIY01000097.1_pt1 | contig 36035 bp, 53 predicted proteins | sample 1519841 | NCBI WGS metagenome assembly OBIY01 (sample SAMN03019774, study PRJEB22545) | beach sand metagenome | biome: beach; feature: sea beach; material: beach sand | place: USA: Municipal Pensacola Beach, FL | collected 2010-07-30 | depth 30-40 cm m
TGTTTCATTATATACACTGGCTAAATGGCTTCTTAAATTTAATGAAACATCAATTAATAAATTTGATATAAACACTGCTCATGATTTTCTTAGTGGTATGAATCCTAGATGGATGTATATATCATTATTCGATGTATTACTTTCCAAGATTCAATCATTACCTGACATTGATCAAAAGTTTCAGCACATCTACTGTATAGGACATCACCTTATGAATACATTTATTATAAATGCATTTTCAAAACATCAAGTTATCTGTCATTATCGAAATCAACGCGTACGCCCAACTATTGATGCAGCTGATATGCTACAATTTTTGCTAGATTATGGTTATAATGTTCATAGAATACCATCTTTTCGAAAACCGGGGCATAAATCAGTATTTGAAGTATTGTATTGGCACTCAATTAAAAAAGGGATTAATTATGAAAAACGATTTAATGACCTAGAAAAGCAATGGGCTCAAGAAATATCTATTTCAACTAAAAGTATAAAATCAAAACCTTGAAATTGGAGAATATTGAAATATTTTTTTATAATTATTGATAGTTGATTAAGTGCAGCGGGATATTTATACTGATTTTTAACAATGGCTGACTACAAAGTATATGGAGCGATTGCGGAAGCATCACGTGATGATGTAACTAAAATCCATGATGCCCTTAAAGTATCACTTGAGAAAAATGATGATACTACTCAATATATTATAGTTGCTGCTCTTTTAATGTTAGACATCCAACATATTAGTTTTGATAAATATTGTTGGAATGGGACTAAAGTAGATGATAAATACCACATGATATTTAAATTTAGTTCTGATAAAAAACAAGATAGATTAACCGAATCGCCTAATTTCCACATGGTGAAAAAGGTTGAAAATAAATACATTTACTCATTTAAAACTCCTGATATGTTCACAACTCTAATGTTGGTGTTTTCTGGATGCCAAGCCAAACTACTTTCTTCATCAATTGACAAAGTGGCTGAACTCCCGGACATGACTGAAGATAATATCAATGATATTTTTGGTGAGATTTGCGATGAAGATGAAGCATACGAAAACTTATCACAAAAAAATAAAATTATATATGGAATGGTATCAGAATATTTATCTAGCGCTCTTAAATCAGAATTACATAAAAACAATCCTGGTATTTCTATGGTATTGCGTGCGCAATCATCGTTTTAATTATCAGATACCACGTATCTGATACCACATATCAATACACATCATTTTTTATTTAAAGTACCACTCCAGACGCTGCAAACAATTTAGCAACTTCAGCTATTCTATCTATCATCTGATCTTCTTTAGTCAAATCATTAACCTCAGCGTTTACTTTAGCTACTAATTCACAATAAATCGCGTTTGCTTCTTCAGATTCATAGTTGCTAACTCTAAGAGCATACTCTAAGCATATGTAAATCTGCTTATGGATTTCAATATAAATGCATTTTTCACCCGATCCTGATGAAGCAGGTACATCACCAACTGGCCGATCATGTTCAGGTGCAGTGTGATCATGTTGATTCCAAATATCCGATGTATACAAACACATATACTTTGTATCACCTCCATCTTGAAGTTTAACATCATAAACATTACTATATGTTTTCTTCGTTGGATAAATGATTATTGATGATAATAAGATCTTATAAACACGATCTTGTATTGCAGCATAACATTCATCACATAATGCATTATCATATAAATTACTACATGATTTACAAATATCATCAGCGCAAGCGCTGCTTATGATAGCAGTAATCTGCTTTGTATCAATTTCGCACCCCATTTTCATCAGATGTTTTATCATCAGATGTTTATCATCAGATGTTTATCATCAATTGTATTTTAAAAAATATGGCAAAATTTACCTAGGGGGTTCCACCCCCTATAAACCCCCAGGGGGTGCCACAATCTCGTAAAGATTTACCTAGGGGTCAATCTCTCGATGTGATAATGTTAATTTTTGAATAGCGTTTGTAAAGTATACTTGATGATAAATATCAGACGGCGAAAATGGCTAACGTAAATAATCTTAAATATATCGAAGAACACGAACAAGCTTTATTGTTCGCTGCTAGAAATCAGTACAATAGTGTTGTTACATCAATTCTGACATCTCAGTATGGCAAACATATTAATATCAACGTAATGGGGAAGAAGTGCATGACTCCACTTAAGCTTGCTATTCAACAAAACAACGAACCAAACATAGAGAAATATATTACACATAAGGGAATTGATATTAACGATAGCCGTGGTGGTCAACGTCCCATTGAATTAGCTATTAAAGTATCAACTGACAACGTAATTGATATGCTTCTTAGACACCCTGACATTGATATTAAGTTCACTAACAAAGACGGTGATAATCTTCTTATGTTAGCAAAAAAATATAATAGAACGAAATGTTTTATGAAGCTCGTTACGTTAGGTCTTGAGTCATCTGACTAGTGATGATCTTATGTTTTTTAAAACCATTTAAATGGGAAAACAACACATGATGGTGCTACTTCTATGTCTTGAGGCTGTTCTGGTGCAACTTGCCCTTTTGATATAACTTGTAGATTTCTATAATAATTTGCATATTTCAACCATGTACTATCTTCAGAAGCATCAAACTTAACTTCTCCATATAAATATAATATTTCAAATGCTTTTTTTGCGTCATCACTTACCCACAAAGGTCTACTATAAATTGGCCCTGCTTGTACTACCATTTCCCTTGTTAATAGTGTTGCATAACTCTTATAATCTCCTTTTAAAGTGTCTTTTTCAACTTGGATAATTATTTTTTTAATTAATGTGCAAAGTGTTTTATATTCTTCTTCATCGTCCTTTTTTGCATTAGTTAAAAGTTTCTTGAATCTTTTACCTGTTGGTGATTCAAGAAAACTAATGTAGTTTTTTTCAAGATCACACATTTCATCTTTATTCACGGGCATGATGGTTTGGTAAATTTTGATACTATGCTTCAATATCAATCTAGTAAAGTTACCGATCTCTTTGGGATACTCCAATCTTTGAAAAAGCCAATATGCTTATCACATACAAAAATCATATTGGATATTTTATCCTAGCATTCCATACATCACATCAGTATCATACTGATATTATAACGGCTACAAAAAATTTTCTTTTAAATAAATTAAATTTAGATAGTTATACTCCGAGTGATATGTATAAATGTTGTACTACTATGGGTGAATTGAAATACCCTTGTGCAACATTGCAAATTATAGATGTATTATTATGATCGCTGTTTAACCTCACAAATGTTGAGTTTATTCATAACGTGCTTGAATTCACCCGACACTGGTATATCCTTCATAATAACATGGTAGTTAAGTAATAAGCATATTTCCAAAGCATTGTGCGTTTTCCACCAACATCCTTGCTCATCTACAATAAGTTTGCCCCCGACTAAATATTTAAAGCACCAATCTATTTCATCAGCAAGGCATATTCCTTCATTTTTTATGATGTAATATTGCAATAGAGTACTAAAAACCATATAGTTATCATCATCTATTAATTTTTTCGCATGATCTCTAAATGCATCAGATGTAAACTCCATTTTAAAAAATATAACCCAATCTCATAATACTATCAAATTATTTCTTAATCGGTTTACTCATAGTGTAATAACTATCAATAAGCTCATTACTTTTTTCAACTGCTTCTTTAGTATATGGTTTATCCAATTCTTTAGCTAATCTTACCAACATATCTGTTATATTTATGTATCCTCTGCTAGCAGCTTCAAATAGAGGTTCATCGTTGTTGTGATGTAGATCAGCTCCCTCCATGATCGCGTTTTTTGCTTCATCATAAAAGGCGTTTTTCACACCATACATTAAATTATCTAACCAAATATCACACATCGTCATTAACCAATTCTCTAAACATCAATAGATTGATATATTATATTCAAAAAGTGCCAGGTTTTTGTAATGTAAATTTTGAATTTGAATATTACAACTACTGCAATGTTCTTATCACGTTAAGATGGCTACTCCTGCACAAAGATTTCGCGACCTTGTCGGTAATGGCAAATTTAAAGAAGCCTCTGATTTAGATAAATTATATAAGTTTTCCGTTGATGATATCACCTTAGCATTATTTATTATTGCGCTTGAGAATAATAAACATGAAGGATATTTGGGTTTCATACGTTATTTGCTTAAACGCAATGCTGATTTGAATAATACTAATGGTTGTATTTTACACAACTTTCATATAAGCCATGATTATAAGGCGATCAGAACTATATTAACTTCGGAAGACATAAATATAAATATGTCATTGGAATACAATTATGATGTTTTGATACATCTCATATGGAACATGTACTTCGATCTTGCCCGACGTTCAATAGATATGTTATATAACAACCGTAATGATCCAAAACAACATGAATGTTTACAAAAATTATGCAGCAAGTATAGGGGCATACAATACTATGTCAGTGAAAAAATATCAACAAAGCCTATCAAACCAACACATCCTTAAAGGGATATGTTGATATTTTTTGTGGTTAATATTGAACGAATTATAGATAAATATGTTATGTTTATGTTTAATTTGACTGAAATATCTAATAATGGACACAATATCACCGTCAAGACTTTTTCAATGTAAGATCATTTTGATCGCCGTTGATCTTACAGCAATACAACTCAAAGATATTATATCTTTTGGTGTGCCGTTGGCTCATAACTTTAACGAATGGAGTGTATTTATTGAATGTAATAAAAAAATAAATAAGTTTCATAATGAGAGACCATATGGTACTAGTCCACTTATCACTATATTCACGCGAGATACATATAGCAGATACCGCTATACATTTAAAATTGAGAGTGAATATGTAAAAAACATGCTTTGCAAGACAATAAATTTCGAACGTAAGAGAATGAAAGGAATCAAAAAAGAAGACTTATTGCGATCACTCAAGAATCGAAGAAATCACTTTGTAAATAAGGAAGATATAAGTGATGAAGACAAGTCAAAAATTAGAAACATTTACGCATCGGCCGAAGCATACGCTTATATGGAACATAAGTGAAGTGGTTACCACTTCACTTATTCATCCTTCAGGATGCGGCTTTTTTTGTCATCAAACCAGTAGAAGCATGTTGCAGCTGACCGACGGTGGCATTGTACAACCCATGTTGATTCTTTTTGACTCGGTGCCCCATGCCTTCATCTACTCGAGATGTTGGGTTTCCATGTGCATCTATTTGTAATTTATCAACTATGCATAATTTATGTGTACGATCTCGGATTTTGTAGAATTGACGTTTCCCATTAGCATCTGGTTCTGTCATGTAAACATCTTCTTCTTGATAAATGCCTTTAGATGATATTTCTTTTTCTCGTCTTTTTTCCCAATCAACTCGTCTAATATTGCCCCATCGGCGATGTAACTCTTCTTCTGTCAATCGTGGTTTGTATTCTTCATATGCAGCTTCGGCAGCTGCTAAGTCACCATTCCATGGCACAAGAGCATCCATCCCATACATCAACATGTGAAATTGTTTCTTAATCACCCAAAATTCTCTTTTATATGTTTTGTCAGGTTGGGGGACACCATTGCGACAACCGATTTTAATTACGGTGATTCGCCCATTAAATCTATCTTGATCACGAGCAAACTTTGTGATTTTATAGAATTTTGGTAATCCATCTGCTCTACGACAATAAAAGATCTGGTTAACGCGCACTGGCAAACCAGGCACTTCAACACGATTTACATCAGCCATAATGTTATGCTTATGTGGGTATTTTTGAATTCATTTTTTTATCCTAAATATGATCTCGATCCCCCAAACTTATCAATCTCTACGAAATTGGGGAGTTTGATATGATTGGTATAATCACAAAAATGGATGATATACCAACATTATTTGAGCCTAACAGGCTTATTGCTGATTTCAATGCTGGAACTGGCTATTTTGAAGATACTATGCATGCAATTCGTAGAAAGAATTATGAATTATGTATGGATGGTTTACTCGTGGATCTTCGTAGAAAAGGTGATTTTGAAGCCTTTTCAGCTATCGTAAGAACGTATGATCCTAACGTTGCATTAAATCCTAATGAAGAATACACTCATAAGCCATGGTATATCACTGACATATTAGCTGGTGTAATTAATCATTGTTTAGAATCAAATGATACATCAGTGCTTAAAAAATTAGTTGATTATTTTGGGAAAGAGTATCTTATACCATATTTTCTTGATAGAATATTAACTCCTAAAAAAACTAGAATCGGTGGATTTGTAATGTTATCTAAAGAATATGACATAAAGAAGTGCTTGAATATATGTGATTTTCAATATGCTCTTGATGAAGAAGATTTGGACATCATCAAAATTATAATATCAGCAGGGTTTGATAGTCGTCATAGAGAGGATTGTTCATGTATGCATATTGGTAATAATCCGGTATCATTTCGAGAAAATAAAGTTAAAGCTCTGTTGGAAATGAAAACAAGATTTGATGGTATTAAAATCTACCATTGGGAAAAAATTCATAAAAACATCGACTTAGTTAATAGCATGTTGGATAATGGATTAAGTCTTATCGGAAATAATAGAATAATTATGAAAAGTGTTATAGCAAAAAACAAATACATAATCAATCATATAACTAAATCTCCTAATTATAGTGACAGTGATAAGACTCAACTGTTACAAAAATTTGTAAAATGTCTTATAAAATATCCAGCGCCAAATTATACAGTTGAATGTTTAAACAGCATAATTAACTTCGGCGTAAAAATTATCACTCCATTAAATGATCCTCTACCATGTTTTAGATACGAATGGTGTGATGACGACGATAACGACGACGATGAATATGCTACATATTCTGAAACTTTAATAAAAATGCTAAGTATGTTAAAGTTAACGCAAGATGAACTAAATAAAGCGCTAACAATATGTGCTTGTAATCATTCTACTGATAATAATCTTATCAATGTTATGACGTTCCTTATTAAGAAAGGGGCTGATATATCTCATAAATCTTTTGGGGCATTTCATATACTTCTAAGTAGTCATCGTGTTGCAGCATGTAGGGCATTAGCGGATTGTTGCCCTAAAATTTACCAAAATATAGATGAAATAACAGAGGAACATGTTAAAAACGCTACAGGTGCAGTTCATTTAACTGATAATGCAGTACCCAGAGAAATACCCATGTTTCTAGGAGACTGTGGGGCACACATTGATGTATCTAGATATATTGAATCATGGTTATATATATTGCATCAAAATGATTTACATACACCAGTTTATAGTGTTCATCGTGCCTATTGCATAAGATTTATATACTATCTAATCAACTGCTCATTTATTCTTGGTAGACCTTGCCCCAGAAGTTTATTTGATGATGAACATAAAGATGATAAAAAGCGCTTCTATAAAGTTTGGGATGATAACAAAAAAGATTATATTGGCATTAAATCAATCACAATCTCCCCAATCTCGTAAAGATTGATATGATTATGGTTATGTGATTGATTTGATAGCTTTTGTACTAGGATTATATTTAGATACAAATTCTTTATAATTTTTTACAAACTTAGCTTCGCTACCGTATGCGAACTTCTTATATATTTTTTCACCTTCTTCAGAATAGTCATAATATGTTGAAATACATTTGAACAAAATCATGCATATGCTGTCTTGTATTGTTTCTATTTTAAAATCATCATCAATGTCATCATAACCATCACTTTTAGTCACTAATCTAAATATACATAATGGTGAAAATGACCCTCCGTGATATTTGTCTAAGCATCTCAGAACATTTACTATTTGCAACGCAATAGTCTCAAGTTTTTGTTCACGTCGCGTATTTTCAGGTACATATTTATCAAAGTAATAATTGTCAAATGAATCATAGGCTTTTAAAACGTTCAGACCTTTCCCAATAAACCTGGTTAGAATCTCATCAGTTAAGTATTGAGGAGCATTTTTAGCGTAATTGATCATAAAGCTAAGAAGAATTGAATTAAAATCAGTTTTGTCTATCGTTAAATTCACTACCTCAGAATATTCCTCCGGAAGTAGCCTAAAGCCCAGTGAATAACCACATGTTTCCAATAAAGATAAATCATTCTTAAATTTATCATAAACCATTTTACGAATATGTGCATTTTTAAACTTTTTGTCTCCGTTTTCATATTTGATGCATAGTGTTTTTAATACAATAAATGATTTAGAATCGAGAGCTTTTTGTAAAACCTTGATAAATTGTGGTTCGTCGACTTTAATATCACATTTTTGCAAAATATAATCAACCACATGTTCAGCATTATGTCCGCCGACATCAGCCATAAAGTTTAATAATTCGAATGGGTCTAAAACCCTAGCTTGTTGTGCATGTGAATCCATTGTGTACGTTTGTGTATAAAAAATATATTCAAAAATTGAATACCACCAATATGATATAACGTCATATGACAAAAACAATGGATTGTCGAGTATATTTTGCGAAAAAGGATCATCCCGGGGCAAAGCCCTGTAGGATTACTAACATTCGTGTTCACCAATATGTTACATATACTAGTGATATGGTTATATCAGCTATATCTGGGTCTTTACCTCCAGCTGTTCATAGAGTGATCACCAAACATATGAATAATAAATTTAATCATAAAGATTTCTCTATGTTAAACCATTGGGCTCGTGGGATGGATTATAAAATTAAGACTGACAAACCCATCCCACGTGATCATAAAAATAGAATCACATTATCTATAGATTGCTATTATAGAATAGTATCCCCTGATGCTATTAGAGGCCTAGTCCGTTAAAAATAAAAATCAATGATGACATAAGTGAAGTGAAGTGAAGTGGCTAGCCATAAAAACAAATATATAAGATATAAGTGAAGTGGCTAGCCACTTCACTTGGCTTTTTTTGTAAATAAACCTGATGATGCTGGGATTAATCTTCCAACTTTTTTACTATGTAGAGCAGTGTTATTATCTACCTTCTTAACCGTATGTATTTTACCAATAGTTATTTTACCATCATCCAAGCGTTGAATAGCTGCTGTTTTCTTTGTGACCCATAGTATTTTATATTGTACTACATCATGCAATGTGTCATGTGATGCGTCATCATGTGATACGTCAGTTTGCCATACATCACCTTTGTTATACACACCTCCTTCTGATTCTTTTAAGGTCTTCTTTTTTTTATATTCGTTGTATTCTCTTGTTCCTTCAAGACCTACCATATTATTAGATCTAAAGAGTTTATGTAATTTCTCTGATGTCCCTTTGTCGTTAATCCATTTCACAAGAATTTTTTCATCATACCAGCTGTCTTTAGAATATAAGTAATTTTTTCTTCGTAATGTTTTAATAGTACGTTGATAACATGATCCTGTATATGATTCAATGAGTTTTAAATGTGTGTAACGAGGAAGAACCTTCGTGACCTCATATATTCCATTTGGCGTATACATTTTGGTTCCCACAGTAAACTGTGAGGAAGCAGAATCCACCTCCTCGATCTCCTTATCAAGAGATTCAATGGTTGGTAATAAACTCATCTTATGTTAATTTTATCCTAATGATCGAAATTTAGTATCTATTTAACAAATGGTATGCCTATTCAAAAAATAATATCATTATTGTTTATTTGAGCTTTTTGTCATACCAGGAGACCCATATTTTGATAATAGAAATTTGTAAGAATTAGGCACTCCGCTGGTAAGGTCTTCAGCTATATAACAGAATTCATCATATATTGCATCATCATCACCAGAGATAAGGTCTTTAGCTAAGTTTGTAAATAAATTAAAGCTATAAACTTCCCATTTGTCCCATGAATAATCCATATAATTAAAATGATCCTTTTCATCACACGTAACTTTGCTATCATCAATATGTAGGTGTTCTATATTTTTGTCATCAAACTGATCAGCATTTTTGACTACTAATCTGAATAATTGTAACACATTAAATCGCTCATCGTTATATTTATTTAAACAGCTCAATATATCACTTATATTAGAAGATAAACCCATTTCCATATCATCGTGATGTTCACTTAGATAACTATAATCATAGCCGCGTTTCATACAATTTGTAACAATGTTGATCAAATCAATAACGTATTCTCGTTTAAAGTATTGGGGTGCTTCTCTAGCAAATCTTGACATAAATATTATTATGTCACATATATCATCAGTCTTATTCAATGCTAAATCAGCTATTTCAGGGTATTCTTTAGGTAGTACTTCAACTTTTAACTTCCAACATATTCTTAATATAAGACTTATATCTGACTTAAAACTATCGACTAGAAGCCGTCTGGTAGACTCATTTTTTATGCATGTTTTTCCATCCTTTTGTATTGTGCATAAGCTATGTAGAATGTAAAGTGATTTTGATTTCACACTTGCTTGTAATATTTGATTATATCGTGGATCATCAGAGTTTATATCACAATTTTCGAGAATATAATCGACTGCCACATCTGAGTCAGCTTCCCTGGATGCTATGTATAGCATCATATCATACGGATCTAAATATTTTTGGACTGCCATATTTTCCTTTGGTGATTATTTAATCATTTTTCATAGGTATAATACGTTCAATTTTTGATCGATGTATTACAATATGGCTGATATAGAACATCACAGTGAACCGAAAAAAAGCTTGATCGACAAGCGACCGGTGATAAAAATATTTCCAGTGAAACATAAATGTGAACATTTTGGATCAACTTGTATGACATTTGGTGATGGATATTGTGCATATAAAACAATTGTGATGTGCTTATTTTGTGATAGTATAACAAGCATAATAGGAGAAGAGAATGAATTTTCAGACTTTACTTCTATACCTTGTAGGAGGTGCAAAAAATGTAAAATATGTTTCAATATTTATTTCAAACATTATACCAAAGAGTTTCCGTATGGAAAGTTGTTACGTATTTATGGTATAGACCGTGTGAGAAACTATTGGGAAGCAGAAGAAGATTTGGATAAGCTCAATATTGAGCATTGTAAAGAAAAAACCGGCAAAAGATCATACATAATCAAGTTGATAACACCATGTTATTACATATCATATGATATTTGTAAATATTACGGTGATCTAAGATCCTATATGTCTGATATTGACTTCAACGAGATGCATTAACCACTATAATAGAAATGATGTTCATGAATATCTGGAAGTAACTTTATATTTGATGGATATACCTTTGGAACGGGTACACTTTCATAATCGGCAATACATTTAACAACATCCGTTGTTTTATGATGAAGCTTCATCATGATATAGACAGTATTTTTAAACGTGTTACGTACATCATATTGTTTACATCGATGAAGGTAGTATCTTAAAACATCTTTATCATCTTGACTAAGATCACCAAATGTACCGGCTTCATCAGCTTTATCAAAATCCACTAATACATCTTCTCGTGCAAATTGCATATTCATACCAAATTGACAGTTATCATCATAACATTCCTTCATATGTTTATAGCAATGTAGGAGCACATGCTCATCATCAATGCTAAGACCTTTAGAACAAACTTCTTTGCAATCCATTGCAAAATTTTTTGAATACCATTATTAATGTTTAAACAATATTATTCAAATATTATTCAAAAAATTTAGCAATGGATTGTAAAAAAGCATTAACAGATACGGTAGAAATTAACTACAATGGTGTATGGACACATCATGCTATTGATGGAATATTTTGTCATAAATATGATATAAAATGTTTCACATGCGATGATTACATGATAGGGTTTGGTCTTAAATGTCGGCGTGTATGGATAAATGATAGTCTCCATAATACTCACATGTTTAGATGTAAAACATGTGATATATGTACGTATGTATGTGCCGATTGTGTTGAGCTTACTAAAGAAATGCCAACGACAATAGGCTTTATACTGCGAGTTGAAAAAATAGCTAGCAGAAATAAAAATGTAGTTCTAGACCTTTTTAAAAAAATTAAAGATGATAGAGCTGGATTATCTCATGAAGGTATTATATTTAAACCGTCAGTTGATCATATGATTGGCGCAGAAGCGTTGTTATTATATTCTCAAAGACAAAATGATACAAAATACTTTATATGTGAACCTTGTTCCAACTGTTTATCTTATCAAGCAAGCAAAAGAGGAAAGTTACCTAAATTTGGTTAATTTTATTTTTTACTACGAGCAGCTGATGATTGAGCTCGAGAAGCAAAACTACCTTTTGGTGTAGATCCGCTGTTTTGTTTGCATGTGGAAGATTGGATGCGACTGGCAGCCGCCGAAGTCATGGGTGTTGGTTTAGCCATTTATAATTGATTCTGTTGTATATATTCATTCATTTTTTCAAAAAATATTTAACATTTGCGAGCTGCCTTTGTAAAACAATTGTCAACCTTAATATTATCACAATGCTTGCAAACATTGTCACTATACCATCCCTCCATATGTAAAGGATTATATACAACAGGATCAAAGAATAACTCTGTGCATTGATTACAAACATTTTGTGATCTATCTGTTATTTTATTGCATTTATAGCAATGATATCTAAAAGGCTTATAACTCCCATCAAATGTTTCTTCATATGTAACAAAAGAATTGGTTAAGCATCGCTTACAGACTTGATCATCTGGATCTTTCATCAAAGTACATATTGAGCAAAATAATCCACGCCTAAGTCTACGATCCTCATATAAACTTATTAACAACCCTGTGCCATAAACACATGGCCAAAATAATATAAGTATTGTGATTGCAATAATGTCATTTAGTTCATTATCCATTTTGTTATTTTTGAATCATGTCAATTTTTAGAAAGACTTAACATTCACATCATTATCAAATGATTCAAAAATAACAATGGCGCTTAGGAAAGAACCATCCAAATCTATACCATCTGATCCTCAGATTGAAATTGAAATAGATAAATATTACGGATTTGATATACATAATAGGCATAGTTACAATGTAAAATGTTTTAAATGCAATAGACCAACTAAATATATAGAATTACGAGACAAAGCGATTGTTCATAAACATTTGATTAGAAGATGTAGTCATTGTGAATTTTACTTTGCTGTTTGTATAAGTGATCATCACAAAGAACATGATAATGTCATTCATACTCACGTCAAACGTGTAATTAAATACACTTGCTTATTTCATCGAAACGCCGTTGATAAAATTTTATCGGAGTTAAAAGCATGGGGCGTAGATAAATCATCTATAATTGTAAAAAACGGTGATCGCGAATTTAAAATGACATTTGATAATGATTTGTATTTCCTACCATACCCAAAGGGTGGTGTATACCCATACAATATAAAATTTGATAATTGTCACATTGATCCATGATTAAATAAGTTTACCACGCGCAGGGGCTACGGGGATGCAATCCCCGCGGGGGTTATGGGGGTGTCCCCTACGGGGTTTATAGGGGCAGAGCCCCTACCCAGGTATTTTTTGGGTAAAAATTGAAATATATTGAAATATACAATAATATCTAATTGGCAAGATGGACTTTACATTATTTGAGGCGGAAAAGTTTATTGATAGTTTTATCAAAAGTGGTGATGAATATTTTACTCGCGTTATCCACGATATTCAGAAATATTCACATAAATACATGTTTGACATAGATAAATTTATATTACATCTACGTGATACAAATGATATAGAATCATTCACCATATTAGCAAACACATACAATGATGATACTGGTAGGCAATGTTTATGGTATATGGATAATATACTAGAAGGTGTCATCCGAAATCATAACAAAGTTCCTGATTTACTCGCACGGTTGTGTAAATTTTTCGACGACAGACCTATTGATTTTCTTGTTCGCAGTAAGTCAATACATGAACAAATAATAATCAATGGTATTAATATATTATCGAAATGCTATGATATGAGCAAATATTTTGATCTATGTCTGCTACAAGAGGCTTTTGATCGTAATAACGCGAAGTTAATAAAGCTTATATCAACACACGGACACAAAAGAGAGCATGATTTTTCATGTAGATGCGTTCGCATTGCAGATCTGGATTTCCCAAAAGATGCATTTGATATGGCTATGAAAATGAACATGAAATTTGATGATATACGATTTTCAAATTATAATGATACTCATGAGCACTCTGATACGATTAATCATATACTACACAATGGATTAAATCTAGTGGAAAATTTGCGAATTCTCCGCGATAATATTAAGAATGGTAAAGAAGATGTATTAAACTTTGTATTAAATGAGATGATACCCGATAAAGATAAAACATCTGATAAGGATGAGATATCTAATAAGGATGTAGTGCTAGATCATGCCTTTAAATGTCTTATTAGATATCCCAGGAAAAACTATACAATGAAATTCCTAAAAAATGATCAAATGAAAAATCATTTTAGAGTTGATAACGTGTGTGATATGTATTTATATTATGACTGGCGTGATGACGTATTACCTGTTATAATTGAAATATTAACATTAGATTTACCTAGAGGAGTGCTAAATGAATTGTTGATTGCAAGTGCATACAACTCCACGGATTGTGATATGACTGATGTCGTAAAGTATCTCATTAAGAAAAAGGTTGATGCATCATATAAAATATATAAAGCTTTCCGAATTTTTCTTAGTCATAAACGTACTGATATGTGCGACATGCTTATAAAGTATTATCCGTGCATACTAAATGATATTAATAGAATAGCTTATACGTATGCTGGGAAATATCATAATGAAATTGATATTGATGATGCAAATACATACAAAAAATATGGTGCAATTTATTTCCTTGTATCTTTGGGAGCATGTCCTAATTTAGAAAAGCTTATCGTGTCTTTGTTGGAACGTATGGCTGATAGTGATGATGAATATGATATTAACTGGCGCGTAAACTCACTTCGGTATCTAATCAAAGTTTCATTCATGTTTAATAACCCATGTGATAGAAACCTACTTATTAAGGCCGGTGATAAAAACGACGAACATGGATTATATAAAACTTGGGATAGTAATAAAGAGGAGTATTTGACGACTAAATGTATTAGAAGTCCTATTAAACACTAATATTTTTTTCGGGCAAAAATTGAAATATATTGAAATATACAACTTATAATATCTAATCTACAAGATGGATGACCTTACATTATTTGAGCCAGAAAAGCTTATCGCTGATTTTAATGGTGGAACTGGATACTTTGAAAATGTATTACATAAAATCAGTAAATATCCTAAGAATTACGTAATTGCTATAGATAAGTTTATGTTATATCTGCGTGAAAAAAATGACCTAAAATCATTTACTGTATTGGCTCATACATATGATCATACTCGCAGCAGCTTTCATCTATGGTATATGACAGATATTTTGAATGGTATTATGAAACATCATGATGAAGCACCAAATCTATTTGTAATGTTATGTGAGTATTTCAATGGCATTCCTTTTAGATATTTTCTTAAGTATAATGGATTGCTTAGCACAGATGCAATCAAGGGTATCAAAATATTATCCAAAACACAAGATATGAAAAACTATTTAAATTTATGCGATCTACATTACGCTTTTTGTTTCAACGCGGCAGAGCTATTAGAACTTATACTATCTTATGGATATAAAAAAGAGCATGGTGATCCGTGCTCGTGCAATCGTACACATGACTATGGTGTTCCAAAAGAATCATTTAATGTAGCTATGAAAATGAATATGAAGTTTGATACTATGTCAGTCACACACTATTATAAGTTTTACAAATATGTTGAGTTGGTCAACTATGTAATACATAATGGTCTGGATTTAACAAAAAATCTATCACTTATCAGTAATAGCATTGAGAACGGTCAAGAAAATATAATAAATTTTATTATAAACAACATAGAAGACAAATGTGTAAAGAGCTCGCTGCTGCAATATGTTTTAAAACAACTTATTATATATCCCAGGGAAAACTACACAATGAATTTTCTAAAAAATGATCAAATAGCCAAACATGTTAATGGTGATATTATCGACACAGTTTATTGCAGGTATAATTGGGATCGTGATTATCGGAGCAAGATTGTGATTGAATTTACGGAGTTATTAAATCCACCCCAAAATGTACTAAATCACTTTTTGGTCATAAGCTCGTATAATTCCGGATTATGTGATTTTACTGAAATTGTAAAACTTCTTATAACTAAAAAGGTTGATGTAACATATAAATCATATAAGGCATTTCGAACATTTCTTATGCGTAAACAGACTAATATATGTGAAATGATCATAAAGAGTTATCCTTTCATACTTAATGATATTGATTATATAGCTTATAAGTATATTGGTACATCGTGCGATCGGTATACGTATAATAGCAATATGTTGCATGAAACTAATAATATAATTAATTTCTTAATAAGTTTTGGAGCATCCCCTAATTTAGAAAGGCGCATTTTATCAACATTACGCAAAATGAACAGTGCAAAAGAAAGAGGTAATGATCAATATTATGTAGAATTATACACAAAAGTAGTGCGTTATTTAATTAAAGTCTCATTTATGTTTAATAATCCATGTTCTAGAGATTTATGTGGTAATCAATTCTATAAAACTTGGGATAATAATAAAAAGGGTTATGTGTCGACTAAATGTATTAGAAGTCCCATTAAACCTTGATATTTTTTTTGAATCACTACGATCTCTAAAAGAGATCGGGGGTATTTCTAAAAGAGATCGGGGGATATCTCAGAGAGATCGAGATAACACAATGGAACTCAAGTTTTGGTGTACTAGTTGTGAGGATGTTCATCCTCTCAGTAAATGCAATCATGATGAAACTAAAATATGTTATGAGACAATGAAATTCGAACTTAACAATAAGATCGTTAATCAATACTTTGTTGATCAACTTATTGATGAACAAGTTAACTATTGCAGTCATTATCTGGATTTTATTAATGTTGATCTTAACCGTGATTATTCTGATCGAGAAAGACGAAAGATATACACACGTGCGTTTGGTAGATTAAAATACAGATGCTATAAATGTTATTTTGCAACCCACGATATTGACATAATGTGTATGCATTTTGCACAACACAAACCAAAAAAATTTGAAGCATGGAGATATTAGTTAAACGCTATTAATTTGACAACATGGGCATGTTCAAATATACCAAAGTGAAAAGGTCTAAAGTCCCTGTACGTAGGGACGCTTCTATTTTATCAATATGTTCTGAATGTGGTACACCAAAATATTTTACATCAACTGCCTGGTTACGAGGATTTTCAGATACATTTCTGACAAGAGTAAAAGTGTGTAGATGCAAATGCGCTCACTTTACGTTGATCTGCGCTGATTGTCATGATAAAAATGGTACCCAACATTCTGTGTATATATCTAGAATCCAATGCTGCAAAGCAAAAACTATCGAAAGGTATCGTAGAGCATACACAAAACATAATCAACACGGGGATATGATCATATTTGGTAATGTTAAAGATAAATATTACATTGATGCCATGTACTTCCCAAACAGCAATTATTGCTCCTTGCCGGTCATAGGCACTGAAAATAAAAGAATTAGAAATGTAGATGCAATTAGGATTCACCTACCATCTTGTCAATCTCGCAGAGATTGACCCCCCACAATATTGTTCTTATTTTTTTGAATGGTATATTCCTGTATAAACATCATAAGTATTACGCGACCCATAAAAGATCGGAATCATATTAAAATCAGACATAATGAGTGAAGTAGATTGGGATAACTATAAACATCTTGCTGATGTAGTAGAACAGGCTAGCAAGCCTGGGTATGATGAAGATGCAGCTCTGAGAGAAGCTTTGGCACTGTCAGCATCCATGGCTGAAGCTGAAAAAATTTCCTCTAATCATCACAAAACCGACGAACAAACAGATTGTGGGCATCAGTTGATCTCTGGTGATCATGATTAGGATTTGCCATCTAGGTATTTTTTTTGAATCACATCAAACTCATAGAGTTTGGGGGTATCTCATAGAGTTTGGGGGATCATATCAAAGATTTAACATTAGTGTTCATTATGGATTGTTCTTGTGATATATTGGAGTTTACATCGCCAGATGAAGCGTATGATTATAAATTTAAAATATTGTTGTATTGGGAAAAAATCAGTACTTTTTCGAGAGTGCTTCGATTTGATTATCTTATGAGTGACATCACATCAAATAATGAGCCCTATTATATAGAATCATCAAAAACTCGACAGCTCTTATTTCAACAATTAATTCGAAAAATCAGACAATTATTTAGAAATAGCGTTACTCAGTCGCGTGTTATTATAAAATCATATAGTACAAATTATTTATTTGATCTTGTAAAAAAATATAAGTTCATATATAGAGAAAACTATCACGAAACGCATGATGGCTATGCATATTATGAATTGTTAGGTAGATGCAAAGTTATACATAATTGTGGGAACTCAACGAAAGTTGCTAAAACTGCAATATAGTTTATTTTTTTGCAGCTTTGGTCTTATCACCTGGTGATACACATTCATAATAAGTATCCCAAAATTTGTTCTGTTCTTCATCGTTAAGATCATGACATGTGATACACCAATGTATATGACCCTTTGTAAATGGTTCGTCGTCATCAATGCATGCTATAATTGTTTTCTTAAATAGTTCATAACATCTATGTTCAACTACATATTCTAAAAATAAGCTATCATCTACTAGCCATCCTATATCCCCACCTGCTGACAATAATGTATCTAACATCTTTAAGTTTTTCGGATCATCACTATATGAAACATAATGATCCATAACACGACCAATAGCATCTCTCGTCATCTTAGTATCCTTTATAAGTGTGGTAATTTTATCATATTCATAATTACTACATAGTTCCTCAAGCTCTTTCCATTTAGGATGTTCTTTGAGAACATCATCCCACCAGTCACCGAGTTCATGTGAAATATGTGCCAACGCCATTTTGTCAATTACGTGATGCTAGATGGATGTTAATCGATAGCACTATTCAAAAAATAATCAAGATAATTAAATACCTTTGTTAACTAGCAATCTAATCATGTCAGCACTCTTAGCACTTGTTAAAATTGGATCTCTCCAATAATCATCAATATTAGCATCATGATCCAACATATTGCCAACAATACCTATCATGTTATTTTTAATAGCGTTTCTGATTGGTTCATGTTCACAACAATGGATGTTGATATTTTTTTCACCGGCTAATTGTATAATGATATCTACAATATCACCTTTATGATGCTCTGTTCCAAGACAAAGCATCAACTCAGTGAAAGAGTTATCTCCAAGTTTATCGAGATGCTGATTAAAAACGCCGATGTCAGATAGACATAAGTTTACTAGTTCATCCAGATCCATTTTGAATGCTAAATAATATGATGTTCTTATATATCAATAATATCATTCAAAAATAACTGGCAAATATTGAATTTTTCAACCGCAAATTACATACCACTCAAAGTCGGATGTAAAATTTAATCTTAACCAAAAATAACCTAATTCAATTTAAATTTAACAATGTCTCTCCAAGCTATTAAGGATGAAGCTAATAAGCTTCACACTGAAGTTAGGGAAAAGGCCTATGAAAAACACTGGCGTAAACGATTCTCATACAATCATGCTGTAGACGTATTAGACTTAGCTCAAAATGATGCATATCGTGCAACTCATAAGTTTATTATGGGGCAAGTGAATAATCTTACTGAAGATAATATTAATTTTACTAAACTGGAAATTGCTGTATTTGATGAATGGTTGATTCAATTAGCTAACGCTAGTAACTATCGTAACTTCGATCATCTTCTTATTATCCATTTGATTAGACTTAATCATTATAAGTTATTTAGCAAAGTTATGCATTCAATAAAATATACCACAGTGCAAAGTATAATTGCAATGAAGTGTATTGAATTTAAAAATTTAATGTGTTTAATCTTGATGATTAAGGGTTGGTCTAATACGATCAAGCGCTGCGCTGAAAACTTGTTTTCCGAGGCATATACAGAAGGCTGGGATGCAGGAGTGATCACGTTATTAGAATCAGTTGATATCAACATCGCTAAAACTCTAGCAACGCATGGTAATAAGAATTACGAACTTATTTCTCATTATCCAATTACCCCTAAGATGTATCTTGAAATCTTCAAGGAAAACCAAAGATGGCCTGATCTTAATGTTGATAACATCATATTTGCGTATAAACATCTTTCCACAAGTTTATCTGATGAGGATAAATATCGAACTGCTTTCATGTTGTTCAAGTACTCCGAGATTCGATGTCATTATTTTGAATATAGCAGTCGACATGATATTGCAACAAAAATTAACCACTGTTCATCAATTATGAACGCATATGGGAAGAACATCTTTGACGGCTGCTCATGGGAAGCTTTATATTCATGTGTAAGAGAATGTGAAACAGATATTATATATGAAGGCAATATCATATCATATGGTTATAGCTCATCTTTAGTTTATTCCTTGTTTTGCAAGAAATATTGTGAATATTTGATTTCTAATAACATTAAGTGTTGTCGCTATAAAATTAAGGCAATGTTCAATTATGCAGTGCGCGCTGAATGGACTGACATATTCATCAAATTGATGGGTTTAATGACATTGGATGCGTTTGAACAATGTTTGCAGCTTGGTTTTACTACGAAGAACACAACGTTTATGAAGAAACACTCAGTACATATTGCGCGTCCCATACGTGAATTATGTAAAGATAAAGACAAATTTATCAAGTTCCTTCCCGCATTATTGAACATATGTAATGCATCGGTGATTGTGAAAGTGTTTGTACAACGACGCCCGCAAGCTATCAAAACACTGCAAAAAATAATGCAAATTATTGCCAATCATGGAGGAGATGACGCAGCCTTAGCTATTGTTAAGTGCGTTCGTGCTGGTGCTGATATATCTTATAATGATCATAAGATTTTCAATAAGTATCTTTATAAGTTTAATCGTGAATCTGTAATGAATCTTGCCAAGATTAATAATCAATATGTTACAAACATGTTATTACAATGGGCTGCGAGATATGGAGATATCACTTGTATTGATAACCTGATCAATCTCAATGCTAATATCAACTTTAATCATGGCAAAGCTATACGCACGGCTATGTATTACAAGCAATATGCGGTAGTTGAATATCTTATGATGAAGGGAGCATGGCTGCGTTGTAAGGATGATTATCTGATCAGACATGCTGCAATCCAAGGTAACAAAAAATTAGTTGAAAAGTTAGCGTTCCATGAGGAAGAACCATGTGATTTTAGAGCATTGGATAATTGGGCTATCAAACGTCTTACCAAGAACAACAATGATGATATGATATCGTTTCTGAATAATCTTACTAAGTAATCGTGATCTTATTTTTTCGCAGGTTTGATTGTATCACCATCACAAAATACTTCATTAAAAATTTCTATAAATTTTTTATCAGAATATTGTTTAACATGTGATCTGATCCATTCTATATCTTCAGGATGTATGCCACAATTTCTTCGACTAATGTAGTATATCTTAAACGCTTCATACATACGACATTCTTTTATGTGTATCATATGTGTTTCAATTTGTGGAGTCTTTTCCACATCAGCTCCACATTCGACCAAAATATATGCTGAATCTATTTTATCTTGTTTATCCGATGGGAATATTTGACCTAAAGCATGAGTCAAGACGCACTGAGGTAACTTATTTTCATATATGAATTGATGCATCTTATCAGTTAAACCTTCCTCACACATGTGAATAAACTTCTTCCATAATGGGTGCTCCTCCAACTCTTCGCGCCATTCATCCTCTTTATCACTTATCTGAGATATATCCCGGATGGAACCATCACAATCATCCATCATACTAACCGTTATAATAATTTATAGGTGATATTGGAGTATCACATTCAAAAAAATAACACTTATAACAAAACACTTCGTCAAATACGTTGGCCAAATCATTTAGAAGCTGGTTTGGTTAATGAGCCTGAGCCGTAAAGTGAGAAGATTCTGTCGACATCAACCGTATTCTTATGGTGTTCATCAAACAATTTAGACTCCTTTAACTTATTTACCTGATTATATTCATATGATTGACCTAATCTCTTGGCCGCATTAAATAAATACGATATTATTTTTTCACACTCACTACGGCGACTATAATAATACACTTCATCACCAAATTTTTTAGATATGAATATGTTCATATCGATGGAAATATTACGTTGCTTATACAAACACAAAATGTACTCAAATGTGTCGTAATGACTTTTAATTATTGATTCTTTAAGAGCATAGTGATCATTTGCCGTGATATCTATATGTGATCGACATGACGTATTAGTGGATGATAAATCACCTGATATGCTTATCAACCATTTTAATGCATCATTTTTACCTCTAGACGCTGCGAATCTAAATGCGATCTCATTATAATCATGTATATCTATTTTATCACCATCTGGTAAACTTAAAAGAAACTTACACATTGGAATATGCCCATGACTGACTGATTTTGTAAAAAGAGATAAATGAAAATTATCACCTTTTCCTTGCCAATAAAGTATATCAATATGATGCTTAAACGGCGATTCTAATAGATATTGCAATGAATTTAAATGACCATTTGTACAAATATTGGCTAATGTTATGTGCTTGCTTGTTCCCTCAAATTTAATTTTAAAAACATCTGGAAACGGCTTGGAGAATTTATATATAGCATCTGCTTCAGATACACTTCCTTCATCTAAAGCATGGATAAATATAAGTGTAAATGATAAGAATTCGCCATAATAATCATTATGATCATTATCAGGAACATCATTGTAATCATGAAGATTGGTAACATCGTCGTAATAACCCTGTTTTAAAGCATCAGTCATATGCATCATTATAAATTCGGTCATATATTTTCGTTGTTCTTTATCTGTGTTATTAGAAGCTCTTTCTAATACTGACGGATGGTATAATATTGTTTTATCAATGTATTTACAACACTGTTTTAAAAAACTTACATTATTGTATTCAGCCACGCTATATATTAGTTGTCTGTCTCTACTTTTTGTATTTACCCATGGTGGCAACTCTAACGAATATAAATATTTTATAACCTCGATATTAGAACAGTGGCCAGCGCTACTAAAATGTTTATAAGTGTCACTAGGATAAAGCTTTTTCTTATATATTTTTTCACCCGATGCTACAAGATGCTTAACTACGTCAAGCTCTCCATAATAGCAAGCGTTTTCCAAGCACAGCTTCGAATCATGATCCCATTGTATGTCACTCATTGTCACCAAGTTTTTAATACAACATAACGACTTAATAATCTATAATTCCGTTATTCAAAAATTTGAAGTACCAAATATATTATAATCATAATATCGGACATATACAATGGATGAAGCGCAACGATCCTTTTCCGAATACACCCGGAAAAAATGGTGTAAAATATCAATCGAAAAAAATATATACAAACATATGTTGCAATTATATGGATGGGATTCTAAAGGTATTTATCGTTACGTAGATGAGGATGATGTGAATGCTTGGTGTCGTGATAAATATGGGGATAGTATAAGTGTATCGGATGATTATATGGAATTTATACATGTGATTGGTGGTAGTACAACATGTGATTCTGCTATAGACCATGAAAAGGATCATGATAAATTTAACATTGATAATTTGGAATTGAAGTTCCTTCATTTTACAAAGGAATGTTTATATCAGTATAATAAACCTAATTTCTCATTCGAAAGCTCTGCAGAACATAATTTTAACGCTGATGAATGGTTTATCATAGCATGCCATTCTTCCTCATGGCAATATCGCGACACCAAGCAATATTTCTTTATGATAAACTTCAAAAAAGATTCCAATTATTATAATCATGTTTGTTTAGTAGAGAGTGATACATTTCCAGATAATGGAAAGCCAAGCAAGGTTATATTCATTGCTGATTCATTTATGAACTTTATTAGATTTATGATTCATTACAGAGATGATATTTTTAGAATGACTTTTCCTCGGTCTCCCGAACAAGCACAAGCAGACGCACATTTGCGTGGCCAAAGATTGCACAGAGAGTTATTTATATCACCGTTTTACTACATCATAAAAAATCAAGATTTTATCAAACCCTTTGTAAATACAACAAAACCAGCACATCGATAAACATTAATCGATGTGTGATACCTGAACTGACGGTTAGATATGATGACAAAAGGTTACCAAATTTTTTGTTATGAATATGTGAAATTTTGAATATAATAATCATATGACAACCTAATAAAAAATATACAATCGTAATATAATAGAAATGAAAGATGGCTTTATCTAAAGGTTTTACCGATATATTCACAAAAATTCACTTCGAATCTTCATCCGATGCACATGATAATGAAAGATCGTACGATGAATATCATAAGACATTTGTACAAAAATATTATACTAGCAGAATAGATTGCTTAAAATGTGGTTTGCTATCTGAAAAGGCATGTTACTCTCACAATTATTTTAGTAATATGGGTATGCGAAGTGATGTGCCGAAAAAATTAACATATATTTGTTATAGATGCCATATTATCATGGTGATGGATATAACTACCACTACAAAAGATAATCATGTACAACCATACGAATTCGCATCGGCTCAACCAACATTTAGTAATTATAAAGATTATAAAATTTTGGAATATGAGGGATTACTAAATCTCACCAAAACTCCATATGAAAGAAAAAAAGAATCTACAACATTTACATTTTCAAGGAACGTATATGCTATACCGATCATACAATCTAAATACTATGCATTGTATCGGCGAGAACAACCCCAAAATCCTTTGTAGTGTTGGGTTGTTTGATACTTATTATTTTTTAACGTGTTGATGTGAACGAGTGTATCGTAAATACCTGTTGTTTTCACCACGAATATTTCATCATCCATCTTATAAAAATTTGAATCAATTGCATAATACTATATTAGCGAAGTGATTCAAAAAATACCTAATCATGGATCAACCGAATCTCTCTATCTTAAACGCTGCGACATTCGCTGCTAAAAAGCATAGGCTTCAACGTCGTAAAGCTGATGGAAGCTCTTATATTGTACATCCTCTTGGTGTTGCTAAGATCCCGATCTCAAAGAGATCGTGGTGATGCCGGCGTTAATGATATGAATGTTCTTATTGCGGCTATTTTACATGACACTATTGAAGATACTGATACAACATATGAAGAGTTAGTAAAAAATTTTGGCAAATCTATTGCCGACATTGTTAATGAAATGGTGATCTCTTTAAGATCATGGTGATTATAAGAAATTGTCAAGAGCTGAACGTAAACGCAAACAAATTGAACACGTTCCACACATCTCTAAGGAAGCAAAATTAGTTAAACTAGCTGACAAACTATATAATTGTAGAGATGCAATGCGCGCTCCACCACCAGGATGGGATTACAAGCGAGTTCAAGGTTACATTGTTTGGTCAAAGGCTGTTCTCCAAAGTGCAAAAAATATAAATAAAATTCTAGACGATGCACATGATGATTTATATAACAGCACGTTTACGATGAACAATATCACATACCCCGCTATTCCTAAAGATGTTGGTGAAAAAAAATTCTTAGAAAGTTATTTAGTGTCAATGTGATGATTCCGATCTCCCCGATCTCGTAGAGATCGTAGTTATTCGTCGTTTTACTCTGCGTTTTACATGATTTTTTTTATCATTGATCCGATGAACTGTGATATCACTTGGTTTTACAACTTTTAGTCTTCTTTTCCCTAGTACATTACCAACCATATTTTTATATCCAACTATATTGACATCATCTGAGTGAATGGCATCCGAATGTACGACGTCTGAATGTATGTGTTTATCAACAACCATATCACAAACACCAATAGGTTTATCGTTGGGTATGAATACTCTCAAAGTTTTACCATCGTTAAGTACATACTCCTTCCCAAGCACTGATCCATCAACATATATTATTGTCCGTTCCTCAATATTTATAAATTTAGAACATGTTTGTAACTTGCCATCATCAGCAATTACATCACCCAAAGGTGGGATCTTTCCACGATTAGATGTAGATGACATATTGGCAGCTGTTATATTATATTCTATGGAATTCAAAAAACTCCTAGGGGGTTCCACCCCCTATAACCCCTCGGGGATTGCATCCCCGTAGCCCCTGCCTGGGGTAAACCCCCAGGTATTTAAAAAAGCGCTACCAATCGATAGTCCATTCTAAATCCTTTATAAGATCACCATATCCATAAGATATCAATGAGGTTTGTATATGTTTGACCCAAACATCAAACGTTCGTAACGCGGGTCCATCATCAGCAAGTCCTAAGAACAATGGATCATCAGTATTATTCATACGGATCACCCACTCACCTTTGTCGGGGGTTGGTATATTTTGTAATTTCATATGGACTTTATCATCACTTATTCTGATATATCCTGTTGCTGGTTTTTTTATCCGATACAACATATCAGTTGCTTCTGGAGTACATGCAATTGATAATATTATTTTACCTTTGTAACCTTGTAAAAATCCATCATCATCACATTGATTGATCAGTTGCATATATATCGAGCAATCCATATAAAATGGAGGTGATCCGCATATCCTCATTAAGAAATCTTCTAAGTACTCATCTCTATTTATAAGCTGATGTGTATAAATACCATTACCATGATCATGCGCTTTACTTATGATTGGAGTTTCTATTAAAATGGGTGCCATTTTGCATGGTAGTAAATACCATTTAGATGCATCCATATTTGGATGTATTTATAGTAGACTACAATCTCATTGACCACTTAATTATTCAAAAATCACCTGGGGGCTCTGCCCCCATAACCCCCGAACAAAAAAATATCATGCGATCAACCATCATCATGCGATCAACCATTCGTTCGAGACCCCTCGCGTTGCTCGGTGTTCTCACTTGGTTGATCTGCGATCTCTTCGAGATCGGATGCGCTCGCTTCGCTCGCTTGTTCGGTCGGCTTCGCCTCCCTCACCGCCGAGGTTTTTTACACTGCGCGTTTTGTTAGTGATCCGGAAGTGGGTGTGATTGGTTCTAATGTGCCTAATTTCTTGCTGTACAACATTTTACTTTGTTTTTTGAGAGTTTTGTTTTTGTATGCTATTTTAAAACCGTTTAATGTAAATTCACCATCCACTAACTTTACTCTTTTTACTTTGCATGTTTTTGGCATTATGTGTATGATTTGATAATATGTGCGTCCTCCTATGGGCGCCCAAACATCACCAAGGAAGTAAACACCTTCGGAATATTTATTTTGTCTATCAAGTTTATATTCTTCTTTAAGTTTTTCATTTCGATCTCTTTCATTTAGCGCAAATTGTTTATATGCTTCTATTGGATCAACTGATGGGTTATCTAATGGAATTAATCTATAATGTTCACAACGTACAAAAGTATCTTGCACATATCCTCTGCATACACTTCCTGTTACGGGTTTGCTGACATCAGGCTTATCTCTTCCACTACATCGGACCAATGTCAAGGATTTTGGACATACTTTATCAACAACAAAATATGTGGTCACTGTATGTTGTTCGCCACCATAAGTGACTAGGTACGTATGAACTTTATATAAAATATCATTCTTCTTAAAGCCACTGAGACATAACTTTTTACCACTGTGAACGATTTCGAGTTGATCATCAGCCATTATATCTTTAAATATATAATATGTCAATCATCTCAAAGTATATTTTTATTTTCATTTTTAAATATATAATATGTCAATCATCTCAAAGTATATTTTTATTTTCATTTTTATACAATGATCATCTCAACTTATAGGGATGAGGCAAAAATTTATTCGGTGGATCTTATGATTATGTATGTCAACGCCTTTAAACCACCAACTATCAGAATAAAACTTAATGACGATAAAGTTAAAGGCATACTAGAACAAAAAGCGTGGATGGGTAAACTTAATAGCAAACGAAAATTTTCTCCATTGCAAGTGTTACGTAAACCAAAATATGCTCCATATGCACCACATTATAAAAGAATAGTTGAAGCCGATTTACGTTGCCCAATAATTATAGATGAATACGGTGTTATTGATGGATTGCATAGATTGTCCAAAGCATATAAACTCAAGCGTAGGTTCATAAACGCTTATTATTTTGATAAAAAATTAATATCAAAGTTTTTGTTAAGTTCAAAAGGTGATATTGATAGTATTATGAGTTTACATTTATATGAATTAGTTGATTTATTTAATAAAAGATTCTATCCTAAACCAAAGAAGCCTAAATCTACATCCAAAACAAAAAAGAAGCGGTGATTTTTGAATTTTTTTACGTAATACAACCACTTCATCCATCTGATTAATAATTGACTAATAACTAACTGATAATAAAAATGTTGATGAATAAATCATATTATGATGAGCTTGCTCAGCTCGCTATGCTTGATCGTAAGAAGTTCATAAAAAACTTAATTCATAATGATACGACTCCGGCATTATGTGAAAAACTAAAAAATCTTATAGCTCGTAAAATCGGCGATATTGATTTATACAAACTTGTTTGTGATAGCATGATCATTTAAATCTAATTGTTTTTTTGCGAAGCATTTATTACCATACTGATTTTCATCACACATTGTTACATATAAATACTGCAACATTTCATCTTCGGTCTGAGTGAAGTTAAAATCCCCGACTTTTGTTCTAATCAAAGGAAAGACAAATTTTGTATTCTCAATCTTCCGACCCTTTTTATGCGCTTTGTAAGCATCCCATGTAAGCATATTAAGATATACCCATATTACAAAGATCCCAATCACCCAATGGTGAATTTGAGTTGCGTGTGTAAGTGCTAATTTTTTACTCATCATCAACTTATCAGTTATAAACTTGTCAGTTATATCATAATTATCTTATTCAAAATTAACCAAAAAATGATCACATATCTAACATCATAATACCGCACTTTTCGCAGCGCAATGGTATTACTGGATAATGATCACGGCTATAACACCAAAAATCAAAATCATTTTCAGTGATGTAATATTTTTTTTGATTCATATGTTGTTTTATATTTGTCTTCCTTAATACGTTCCATAATGGTTCCTGGATAATAAACTTTGTACTTGGATGATGATACATATCCACCCCAAGGGACTAATGTGCTATAATCACCTTCGATACATTTTGAACATACTTGAAATCGTATTTTACATCCAACGCAAAACATTATCAATCTATTACCAAATTTCTCAACAAAATGTTCTGAGTTTTCTCCTCGACATTCAGGACATTCCAAAAGGAATTCTCCATCAATGTCTCCTCGAAGCTCTGTTTGACGATATGCAATACTTTTAGATGCCATCATAATCGGCTATTTTTGAATAATAGTATATGTTATAAATTACGTCCCTCTGAATTTCATTCATGAGGATTCAAAAAAATGGCGGTATGTAATGGTGATGGCCGATGCTTAGAGCAAGATGATCATGATCTTAACTCATATTATAAAAAAGAGGAGATAGAATGTATGTATGATTGCGAGCCAAAGCTATGTCCCACAAATGGATGTCAAAACATGCAACCTCAGTACATTTATGATAAATTTGGAGTTTGCACAAATTGTAAGTTCCTCTCGAATTTTTAATCAAATGATCAGTGGTTACTCGTCGTATGACTCATATGTTGGGTACTGATCATTTGATTTATATTTTTTCATACCATAATAGTAACCAATAGTGAGTGCAATTACACCCAACCCTCCAAGGATCAACATGTTAGCAGCAAATTCTTTTTTATTCTCAATCATTATGATAAATCAACGTGTAACTTACTTTGACATCGTTGATTCAAAAAATTACCATGAAAGAGGCGGGGGCTCATCCACCCATTCATTTTGTTGAGCTTCATCTATTTCATCGTATAAACGTGGTATGGATTCATAAAATGGGCTAAATTCAGGAGATGCAGGTTGATAAGCATTAAATACATCGTCAGGTTCTGATTCAAGTTCGAGCTCAAGTTCGAGCTCAAACTCGCCATATCTGATTATTTCCTCGAATTCTGGATACGGTATTATATTAACCCGTCTTGATATAGGACACTCATCACGATCAATGAACCGAGACCTTGGCGCATATGCAGTTAATAATGCTGGATCGAAACATGCGAAAGTTTGCGTTGTAATATCAACTTTGGCTTCATCTTTTCCTTTGACATCCATGGTAAAGTTTATTATGATTACGATTGTAATTTACTATTATGATCTTCAAAATTATCCTACGCTAATAACTAACAGCAAAAAATTAATTGCCAAACTTATGCCTGCATCCGAGGATACCGACAGCAAAACGCGGATATAAATATAATAGTCCGATTAGCACCGCAGGATCAGGTATATCACATGTATATCTATTATGGTAGGGTAAACGGCAATATTGTTTTCTATCAATATTACTATATTCACCAATTCCATGTAAAGCTATCGGTGATGTATCTGTTTCATCTTTTTTGATGGATTTAAACCAATGGTAAACATGTTCACAAATAGGTTCCATATTACCCCCAATTATTTTAGTCAAATATCTATGCTTCTCGTGAAGTATCTCTGATTCTCTGAGCTCAACTTTCTTGGTGAGTTTTTGGCCATATGTTGTAGTTATTGTAACATCATATGAATACATTGGTTTAGGATACTCATGTTTTACATATCCAGATAATTCAAACAACTTATCTAAATTGTTTGTACACAAATCCCATGTTATGTAGCCATCATCTTTGCAATGATAACAATATGTATTCTCAACAAATCCTAATCGTCTATAATAATCAAGAGTGTATTCAGTAGGTGCTTTACTAGCCATTTTATTTTGTTAATTTTCGCTCCGGCCTTCTCACTTCGCTCTGACCTTCTCGTTTCGTTCCGGCCTTCTCACTTCGTTCGCATGCCCGCTCAATTAACAAAATATGTCTTATGTAATTTTTGATAAAAATATTCAATTTTAACATCTGATGACAAGCATCTGATGAACATCTGATCAGCTTGACATAGTTTCTAAATTATATTCATCAAGTATTGATGCTAGTACATTTTGTTTTCTTTTTTGTACACTAATAGCTCTGGTCAGTAAGTCTTTTTCATAAACATTTAGTTTGTGATTGATTTGAGGAGTTGATACTAAATGTTCTGCAAGTTCAGGATTATCTAAATTACAAGATAAGTGAAATATTTTTTTGTAGTGTGGTTTAAGGTTGATGTGCTTGTCAATGATTGCAAAATTTGTAGCATTAAACTTTGCAGTTACAGTGGGAACAAGAAAGATCTTGTTGTCAAAATGCGGATAGTTCAAGAAAAATCGTAGGATGTTTTCTCGAGTATCAAACAGCTTATTGACAATCGCTACGATATGGCGATTAACGTTAACATGTGAAGCAAAATATTTGATGCAGCGAAAACTCTTGTATCCCAAAGCGTCAAAGAAACATTTTTCACGTGATTTCCCATATCTTGTTGCAATATAATATGCCGCTTCCGGTTTATCCCATGATAAGGCATTACATAATACAACATCACTATTACGTTTCATATTAGCACCATTGTTAATAAGTAGCTTAATAAGAGGAATGTTATTTGCTGTGGCAGCACAACTGACTGCTGAATCATGATTATAAACTGTGTTCCATCCGGCATTGATTAAATGTCTTGCTAATCCAATTTTACCATGACTGCATACTGTATCAAAAATTGCATTTGCATTCGGATCATTGCAATCAAACTTACAATGTCCCATCATTTTAATAGCTGATTCGATATGACCATATTCGATTAAAATTTCAATACAACCTTGGTATCGATACCGCGAAGAACCATACAACAGTTTAATCATCATGTCTATGTGATTTCTTTTGGCAGCTTCCTGAGCAATTATCCATCTATCATTGGCAGGAACTAAATCCATAGCTGATGCGATATCATCTCGCTCAACAGCCCATTTAACTCCATCCATTTTATCAATTTTCGTTCCGGCCTCCTCGCTTCGCTCGTATGCCCACTCAATTGATAAAATATGTCTATGATGTTTATATTTTTAATCAGTTATATTATCAGTTCAATTTTTTTGAATGACGTTTCAGTAATTTGACATACTTTATAAGAACGTAATGATGTCTCAGGAATGATACTTTGGAAAAGTATGATGGCTAAAAAAGGATTTAATTTTACATTAGTACCAGTTAAACTTGGTAGAGACGAATCAATATATACAAAATGCTTAAAATGTCAGACTACTCTATCATGCTTTATTCGTGAGCGATCCCATGAGTTTTGCACATTCATGTGTAATATTTGTAATATATTGTTTTACACATGTTTAAAATGTGATGATGATACTGAATGTGGTAACGATACTGAATGTGTAAGAGCGATAGAGTATTTAAAATATGAAGATGATATGCCTCAAAAAGCTTTAGAATTGGTATGTAAGCATGATCCAAATGCACATAAAATTAAGAATAATAAAGTGATATATCACGCAAAAAGATATTGGACACATTCTGGTCTTCATAAATGGCATAAAATTAAAGATCCCAAAGAAAGACATATGGTCGCAACACTCGGAAATAATTGTCTTATAAAATTGTTAAAATGTGAAAGATGTGGTTATGGTAAATGACTAAAAAATTATTTTTTATCAGCGGATTTGGTTGTATCACCAAGATATGGCATGCGATCCATAAGACCATTATGTATTATCAAATCGGCCATCCCTGGATGCATTCCCGAGCGTATTAAATATTGCCTAGTTATAAACGGTGAGTCATATTTTGCGCTGGTAGGTGATGACGGGCTAGCCGCAGATTTAGGAACTTTATCCATTGTTAATTATTTTGAATTTTTTGAATTCTCTGATATCGTAGATATCAGAGGGATTGACAAATATCATTACATTGCAATTAACAATGTCTGCTTCAAAAAAAGCTATTACTTATATTACTACAGGATACAGATCTGGTACCATATCTATCTCCGCTCAACTACAATGCCCCACGTGTCAATCACGCGAGTTAAGAATTTATCCGGGTAAAGGGGAGTATGTATTTTGTGAATGTGGAGTTGATTATACAACGTTTATGGTGTGCATGTCATGCTTAAATAATGATGAACACGTGGATGATACTGCTTGCTTGCGTAGATGGAAAATGGCATCATATGATTCAGCGCTTGCATCGAGAATATCAGTCTTGTCTGAGATAAAGTCTATTATTGTATTGGATGATTATGCATATTTAAAGTTTAACCCTAATACATACTTCATAGATGGTAAAAAAATAGGTAGTATGTATAGTGATAGATTCAGACACAATGATATTATGAGCGTATATAAATGCGAACGTTGTGGAGCTAACTAATGCACGATCTAGCTATTTTCTAGTTTAGAATTTACATAATCATATATTTTATTATGGATGATATCCTTTTTATCTAAAGCGTCAACCTGACACCATATATCTTTATATTGCATATGAAGTTGATTATAAATTGATAGCACTTTCTTTTGAAAACATGTGGTTTCATAAATTTCTTTACCGAAATCGCCTCTTTTAGTAATTTTTTCTATATCACTTTCTTTCACATATAAATAGATTATCATATCTGGTTGTGGGAGACCTTTGTCGGTAGATGAACACCATTCTAAATCAACTCCTTTTGCAGCTGTAAACGCAATGCCCGAATAAAAATATCTGTCCATTAAAATTGTAGTCCCAGAGTTCAATAACTCTATTATTATATTTCTTTTTTCCCATCTATTTGCACTAAATAGCAAATGCATGACCTGCGGAATTTGATAATCCGTAGCAAGATCATTAATATTTTTTAGATGTTCGTTTATCATTTTTCCAATTTTAGTTGTTCTGTCAGGAAATGTCATGATAGTTGATTTACATCCATTTTTAATTAATGCTTCATGAAGTAATTTAATTTGGGTGCTTTTGCCGCAATGATCAACTCCCTCAAACACTATCAACATACCTTTTTTACCATCCATTTTTAACATTATTAATTTCTAGATAACTCCCATGATGTATAAGCTAAACATATTTAAATTTTAATTTGATACAAAGTATATGATACAATTTGAACAAATGGATACCTTAGCTAAACCTAAACGTATTGAGATCGGTTATCCGATTGGCAGATATGAGCAATTAAAGCGTGACATCGCCGACCTTATCCTTTTTTGCTTCCCAAGTATACCCAGAACATTCGAGCATCTGTCTGATTATAGATTAATTCGACTTTGTGATCGGAGATCACAGGAGCAAAGCTCAGACAACTACGCAAATAACAGCTATTTGTCATACGTATCTAAACATATTAGTTATCTCGAGGAGATGTGTAAATGTCTAAGCCACTTTAAAGCTAGTGAAAGCGTGATTGCGGAGAATGTAAAAAATGTATTCACATCAATAATGTCAAATGACAAAACATTTATCGCAACACCAAAAACGCCATTAACCGTTAAACTGGAACCAATCATAAATTATGCTATCAAAAGGCCTTCCAAAAATGAGCGTCGTAAACTAGCCCGCCAAAATCAACATACTCAAAACTTGAGCGTAAAATACACTCAATTCTATGTTAATGACTATACTCAAACTAGATATAAAGCAGCTTATCAGCTTGCTCATGATCTCGACTTACCTTATAGATCATGGGAGGCATTGGGTAGATCATGTCTTATCACAGACTGCCCAGCGTACTCACCTCATGATAACATTGCAGTTGCTATTATGGGCGGTTTCTTTGAACAAGCTATGTTCACCAAAAAATATGATATTATTAGAAAGTTTAAGGATAAATATGAAATTTTCCAAGATTGTGCTAACAAAGGAGCTGAACAATTCAAGAGAATGCATGATAAGGCAATTTCAAACTCAAAGAGTTTGGAGTCTTCAAAGTCGGAGTTCCCAAACTCTTTGAGTTTGAGGGGAGTTAAAATTTGTGGATATTGTGATAATAAACCAAGTGATCTGCTTCCAGTTACTCCACAACAGATCCTAGATACTACAAAATATATGTCAACATATGACAGGCATGCTCATTTCAACATTCATATCGATGCCCCAAGCACACATGTTGCTGACTTAATCCACCTAAGATTGACCATAAACAATAAGTTTAAAGAAAAGATGGTTATAGCTCATCCGACTTGGAGAAGAGTATGGCTTGAGGTTGTAAAAAGCTGTCAAAACATTGTTCATATTGCAGTTGCTACTGACACTGTATCATCGCAAAAAGTTCAAAATGTGTACGGAAAGCGTAAAATAATCTACATAATTGTCAATTTTGTTGTCCCAACATTAGAGAGCAGTGCTGAAGCCCGAAAAGCCAAACCAGTTCGAAAAATTATTTATGATTCAGATCCAGGTAATCATAACATTATGCTAGAGAACATTGAACCTAAGCAACATGATCGATGTGATGTGTGCCAGACTAGAGCACCTCATTATAAAAAGAAGTGTTCATTTTGTTTCTTGTTCCCAGATATAATTTTCCAAAAGCCATCAATCACAACATTGCCAATACTTCATCATTCTACATACAAGGATTCTGAAAAAATATTTACAAAAAATCAACAAATTATAAAAAAGTTTGTCAACTTATATCACAATACGATGCATAACCCATCAGTAAAACTATTGTCAGGTAGATTAGTTGAACATGAATTGCCTGTTATTGATCCTTGGCATCCATTGTCACTGGTAGCTAATGTTTAATTAAGCCATTTGTTCGAAACTTTTCGCTTCGCTCAAAGCTTTCTCACAGGCTTAATTAAATTGATTATAATTGGGTCGAGTAAGCTTCGCTTATCCTCCTTGTTTTTCGTCATATTAAGGATATCGTTTTTGACAAATTAGCCGTGTATATCCCC
>OBIY01000099.1_pt1 | contig 35730 bp, 33 predicted proteins | sample 1519841 | NCBI WGS metagenome assembly OBIY01 (sample SAMN03019774, study PRJEB22545) | beach sand metagenome | biome: beach; feature: sea beach; material: beach sand | place: USA: Municipal Pensacola Beach, FL | collected 2010-07-30 | depth 30-40 cm m
ATAGCCCGCGCGCTGTTCACTATTCACTGTTAACTGTTAACTGCTCCCCCACGGGTTCGCCCGCGCCAATATCTCCCCCAGATCCAGCCCCCGCGGCAAGGTGCCATAGTTGCGGTCACCGTGTTCGCCGAGGCGTGAGGCGATGAACGCTTCGGCGACGGCCTGGTTGCCGGCGGCGACCAGTTGGCTGGCCTGCATGGTCAGGGACAAGCGGTCGACGATATCGCGGGCGCGGTACTCCGCCTGATCCATATCGGCGAATTCCTGCTTCACGCTGTTCACCGCCTTGTCCAACCGGGCATCGCTGCCTGCGGTTTTGGCCAGTTCGGCAAACCAGGTTTCCAGCACCGCCGGGGTTTTGGCCAGGGCACGCAGCATATCCAGTGCCTGCACATTGCCGGAGCCTTCCCAGATGGCATTGATGGGCGCCTCCCGGTACAGCCGCGCCATGATGAAATCTTCGGTGACACCGTTACCCCCCAGGCATTCCATTGCCTCGTAGGCATGAAACGGGGTGCGCTTGCAGATCCAGTACTTGCCCGCGGGCAGCCCCAGACGCAGCAGCAGCTTTTCATGAGCATTGGACGGATCTAGTGAGGACTGGTCCAGCGCTTCTCCCATGCGCATGGCAATGGCCAGCGACCCTTCCACTTCCAGTTGCAGATCGGCGAGCACATTGCGCATCAGCGGCTGGTCAATCAGTGTCTTGCCAAAGGCTGCCCGGCCCATGGCATGGTTCACCGCCTGGGCAACCGCCTGGCGCTGGCCCGACGCGGAGCCAATCATGCAATCGAAACGGGTCATCGCCACCATCTCGATGATGGCGGGCACGCCGCGCCCTTCTTCGCCGACCATCCAGCCCAGCGCCCCCCGCAACTCGATTTCCGAGGACGCATTGGAGACATTGCCCATCTTGTTCTTGAGCCGCTGCACCTGGATGGGGTTCTTGCTGCCATCCGGGCGCCAGCGCGGCACCAGAAAACAGCTCAAGCCGTTGGCCGTCTGCCCCAACACCAGAAAGGCATCGCACATGGGCGCCGAGGTGAACCACTTGTGGCCCACCAGCTCATAGGCTTCACCCGGGCCTTCCGCCCCGATGGGCAAGGCATGGGTGGTGTTGGCGCGCACATCAGAGCCGCCCTGCTTCTCGGTCATGCCCATGCCGATGGTCAATGCCTGTTTTTCTGTGTGCGGCACATTACGCGGGTCATAGGCATTGTTGAGAATCTTGGGCAGCCATTCCTTCGCCAGTGATGGCGTCAGATGGATAGAAGGGACTGCCGCAAACGTCATGGTCAGTGGACAGCCATGGCCGGCCTCCGCCTGGGCTTGCAGGTAGCTTTGCGCCGCACGGGCCACATGGGCTCCGGGTTTGGGATCGCGCCACGGCGCAGAATGAATACCTGACTCAAGTCCCAGAGCCATCAGCCGATGGTAAGACTCGTGGTATTTCACGTAGTCCACCCGGTATCCCTGACGGTCATGGGAGAAAAACTGCGGCTTGTGCTCGTTGGCCAGAAAGCCCCATTCAATCACTTCCGCACTACCGGTTTTCGCCCCGTGGGCCGACAGGGCATCTTCCGCCCAACCGGCACCATGGCGCTGCACCGCCTCACGCAAGGCGGTATCGCTGTCATAGGCGTTGTAATCTTCCAGCGCCCGGGCCTGGTTAAAGACCTCATGGGTCTGGGCCAGAGGATCTGCGTTCAGGTTAGCGTGTTTGGCATTCATGGGTTCTCTCCCGAAGAACTGGACTGCGGCATGATCGGGTGCGCCGGGGACATGCCCACCGCACGGAGACAAAATTGGGTCAGGGATGCCGCCAGGTCAGACCGGGGCAAAGGTTCAGACAAGGGGCCGACCAAGGCTTCGGCAATGGCTCCAACCATGGCCGCGGCGCTGATGGCCGTGTCCTGCGCCGGTAGCACAGCGCTGTCCACCCCCTCTGTCAGGAACTGCTGGTAGAGCTCGGCATAACGACGACGGTAGAGCAGACGCTCCGCGTCGACCGCCGGATCTACCGGCTCGGCAATCAGGGACCAGGCCAGTCGGGGAGCCGACTCGGCACGGCTGACAAACACCCGCAACACGTGGCTGAGCCGCTGGGCAAACGGTCCATCGTGGTCCATGGCCTCAGCCACGGCAGCCACCTCCCGCTCGGTAGCACAGCGAAACACTTCCGCCGCCAGCACCGATTTGTTGTCAAAATAACGATACAGCGTACCCACGCCCACCTTCGCCTCGCCGGCAAGGGTCTGCATGGTCAGGTTGGCAAAGCCGCCATCCCGTACCAACGACTCCGCGCAACGCAGTAAATGCGCGCGCTGCGCCGCCTTGCGGGCACGGACAGTATCGGTTTCCCGGTAAGCCATGATCGGAATCCACATTCACTCCTTTAAAGAAGTGAATCATTATTCCGCCCTTCAGGCAAGGCCGGTAGTCGGGCTGGGGATGAGTTGAACTTTAAACTTTCAACGGCCCTTCACAGCGCCCCCGCCACGACGCCAAGCCCCGTCATCCCCAGCACCATCCCCCACAACGGCACCTTGCCACTGCGCAGCAGCCAGAAACCCGCCACCACCACCAGCAGATCCCAGACACCCTGCACCGCAGACACAAACACCGGCTGATACAGGGCCGCCAGCAGCAACCCCACCACCGCCGCATTGATACCCGCTACGGCACCGGCCAGCGCCGGGCGAGAGGACAGCCATTGCCAGGCGTCCATCAAACCCAGCACCAACAGAAAGCCGGGGAGGAAAATCGCCAGGGTAGCAACCAGCGCCCCCAACCAGGGGCTCGACGGCAACAGCACCGCCCCCAGATACGACGCCAGGGAGAACATGGGCCCCGGCACCGCCTGGGCCGCCGCATAGCCGGTCAGGAACGCATCCGGGCTGAGCTGTGGCCCCACCAATTCCTGCAGCAACGGCAGCACCACATGCCCGCCACCGAACACCAGAGCCCCGGCCGTGAAAAAATCATTCCACAGTCCCAGTAACCGGCCGCCAGCCAAAACGGCAACTCCCGCGAGCAACGCCAATACCAGCAACGGAAAGCGCCGAATAACAGGCTGACCTTCGGCTGGAGCTGCGGTATCTGGTCTTAACCAGCACCAACCCAGCCCGGCCGCAACGATCAGCGCGACAATCTGCCCATAAAGTGACGACCCGATAATCAGCAACCCCGCTACCGCCACGGCCAGGACGCGGGTCAGGCGACCGGTGCAAAAACGCTTGCTCATGTTCCACACCGCATCGGCCACCACCATCACCGCCAACCATTTCAGTCCAGTGATGGCACCGCCTTGCAACGCATCCGGTAACCGGTGGGCATAGATGCCCAGCAAGGCCATCAGCACAAACGAGGGCAGCGTGAAGGCCACAAAGGCGGTAAAAGCCCCCGGCACACCGCCTCGCAGACGGCCAATCGCGAAGCCCAGCTGGCTGGATGCCGGGCCGGGGAGAAACTGGGTCAAGGCCAGCAAACGGGCGAACTCGGCGTCATCCAGCCATTTCAGCTCTTCCACGAAACGGCGGTGAAAATAGCCCACATGAGCAGCAGGCCCTCCAAAGCTGACCAGACCCAGGAGCAAAAACTGACGAAAGATTTCTTTCATGACTGACTCAAAAATCCGTTAATTCAGCCCCGGAACCTAGCACATTCAGGCGTCGGGAAGATGTCAGGTTACTCCCCCGACAGGTATACTCACGCCATGCAATCCGATGCCCACTCCGTCCTCCAGCATGTGTTCGGCTATCACCAGTTCCGCGGTGAGCAGCAGGCCATCATCGACACCCTTGTGAACGGCGACGACGCCCTGGTACTGATGCCCACCGGCGGCGGCAAATCCCTCTGTTACCAGATTCCAGCCCTGGTGCGGCACGGCACCGGCGTGGTGATCAGCCCACTGATCGCCCTGATGCAAGATCAGGTAGACGCCCTCAAGGCGCTGGGCGTCAAGGCGGGGTTTCTCAACTCCACCCTGAATTTCGAGCAGGTAAGGGCATTGGAAGACGCCTTGCTCAATGGCGAGCTGGACATGCTCTACATTGCGCCAGAGCGCCTGATACAGCCACGCACCCTGTCGCTGTTACAGCAGGCAGATATCGCCCTGTTCGCCATCGACGAAGCCCACTGTGTATCCCAGTGGGGGCACGACTTCCGTAACGACTATCTGCAACTGTCGCTACTGCACCGGGAATTCCCCGCCGTGCCGCGTATTGCGCTCACCGCCACGGCAGACCAGCGCACCCGGACAGAGATCGCCGAGCGGCTGGACCTGAGCCAGGCGCGGCACTTTGTTTCCAGTTTCGACCGCCCCAACATCCAGTACCGCATTGAACGCAAGGACGGCGCCCGTAACCAGCTACTGCGCTTTATCCGCACGGAACACAGCGGTGATGCAGGCATTGTCTACTGCCTGTCGCGCAACAAGGTGGAAACCGTGGCCGACTGGCTGTGCCAGCAGGGTATCCGTGCCCTGCCCTACCATGCCGGGCTCGCTCCCCAGGTAAGAGAAAACCACCAGCAGCGATTCCTGCGCGAAGACGGTATCGTCATGGTAGCCACCATCGCCTTCGGCATGGGCATCGACAAACCGGATGTCCGCTTCGTCGCCCACCTGGATCTGCCCAAAAGCATCGAGTCCTACTATCAGGAAACGGGCCGGGCCGGCCGCGACGGTGAACCGGCCACTGCCTGGATGGCCTATGGGCTGGAAGATGCCATCAAACTCAAGCAGATGCTGGCCCAGAGCAGCGGCAGCGAGCAACACAAGCGCAACGAGAACCAGCGTCTTGAGGCCATGCTTGGGCTCTGTGAAGTAACACACTGCCGGCGCCAGGCCCTGCTGCATTATTTCGATGAAACCCTGGACGCCCCCTGCGGCAACTGTGACACCTGCCTGAACCCGCCGGAAACCTTTGATGCCAGCGTTGCCGCCCAGAAAGCCCTCAGCTGTGTCTTTCGGACCGGCCAGCGCTTTGGCGTCAGCCACCTGGTGGATGTGCTCACCGGCAATCGCAGCGACAAGGTTGCCAGTGCCGGTCATGACCATGTCTCCACCTGGAATATCGGCAGTGAATTCAGTGCCAGCCAGTGGAAAAGCATCTACCGCCAGCTGGTTGCCCGCGGCCTGCTCAGTGTGGACATGAACGGCTACGGCGCCCTCAAGCTCACCGAAACCTGCCGCCCTTATCTGCGTGGCGAACAGCCCTTGCTCCTGCGCAAGGAGCTAGCCAGAGCAAAGAAAGCCACCACCCGCAAAAGCCAGGCCCATATCGCCGACGCCGACCGCACCCTGTGGGAAGCCCTGCGGGCCTGCCGCAAACGGTTGGCAGAGGAAGAAGGCGTACCGCCCTATGTGGTCTTCCACGATGCAACGCTGATGGACATGCTCGCCATCCGCCCACGCAACCGGCAGGAAATGGCCGCTGTCAGCGGCGTCGGGGATCGCAAGCTGGAACGCTATGGCGACGAATTCCTGGCGGTCCTCAACGACAGCGACGCCCCCACCGGGTTGGCTGAAACCGCCGGCCCGGACAGCAACGATATCCTCGCCCTGGCCCTTGCCAATATGCGCCCTGCCGACATTGCCCGCCAGCAGGGTGTCAATGAGCAAACCGTATACCGGGAGCTCAGCCAGCTAGTGGTCAGCAGTCATTTAAGTCTGGAACAGGCCCTGGGCATCAGCGACGTGGAGATCGGCATCATTCAGGACGCCCTGCTCAGCCAGCCGAATCTTGCGGAAGACACCTTCAGCTACCGGCAGCTGCGCGAATACCTGGCCGACGACTGGCCCACAGGCGTTCTACACTGTGTCCGGCAGGCCCTTCTGTCACAGAACTGACTTTCGTTCAGTACTATCGTTCAAATAACATTCACGAGAGCGTTAACTCGCCAACACAATCCCCCGCCACACTCTCCAGGGACCAATCATCAACCACTGGGGATACGATCGTGAAATTACTGAATTCGGGCCTGGCAGCCCTGGCCGCGGCATTGATACTGAGCGGCTGCGGCGGGGATTCTTCGTCTAACGATGGCGACACCACCACGGAAAAAGACGGCGCCTCAAGCACCACTCAGACGGTGAAAATTGGAATACTCCCTGATACCCAGGGAGGTGGCGACAATGTGGCCATGCATCCAATGAAGGCCGTACTGGACAAGGAACAGGCTCTGGGGGTCAACATCGTGATTCCCGTGGGCGACCTGACCGACCACGGTACCACCGGAGAGTTTGAGCAGTGGACGTCAATTGCCGAGGGCTACCGGGAGGCAGGCATTGAGTTCCTGCCACTCATGGGGAACCACGAGGACAGCTACGCCTATTCGGTCGAATGGATCGAAAACATGAAGCACTACATTCCGGACGATGCCGTTCACATGGCTGGCGCGCAATACCTGAATTACTACGTGGTCCGCGAAAACGTGCTGATCATTCTCCTCAAGTACTACAACCTGCCCATCGCCTTCCAGTGGATCAAGGACGCGGTCAACACTCACCGCGACGATGTGGAACACATAGTCATCGCCAGCCACGACGGCCTGATTGGCGCCAAGTACGGTGAAACCCGGGAAATGATCGTTGAAGGCACCACCGGTGACGATTTGTTGCTGAACCAGTGGGATGACATCCGCGCGTTTTTTGCCCGTAACGACATCATCTGGGTGCAGGGTCACGAACACATGTACCAGCGCTCCGTGATTACCGCACCCATCTATGTTGATCCGACATCGTGGACCGAAGAAGAAGGTAATTACCGGATTCCCCAGTACACCCAGATTGCTTCCGGCAATGCATCCTACAAGGGGTATGAATTCCGCTATGGCGAGAGGGAGCTGGTGCAACGGATCATCCAGCAAAAAATGAACACCATGAGCAATGGCTCTACGGCCTACGACGCGAATGCCTCAGTACTCACTTTCAGTGGCCCTCGTGTTGACTACGAGTCGTGGTTCACCGAACACACCATCAAGAGCAATGAGGACGGCGTAAAGGAACTGGCCGAGCCTGACTGGAAACTACTGGACCGTTTCTCCCGTACCACCAACCGCTGCGAGCGCGTGGTTTACCCCAACTCTATCCCCGAGGGCACGCGCCCGGTGATGTATCTGGATAGCCAGTACATCAGCAATGACTGTCAGGGTGAAGATGGCAGCATCGCCCGCATGGTGGCCGGCACCAATAACACTTTCAACCGTCTCGAGAGCCGCACCCGAGACATGGAGCTGACCCCGGGATTCAGCCGCGCTCAATCCGTTGAAGACCTGATGCGACTGTCATACCAGTTCCTGTTTCAGTACAACCAGCCCTGGACACCCAATCTCAACGCGGAAAACCGGGTGATGCCCAATGGTGGCGACAGCAATGTGCTCGACATTCCCGAAACCACCATGGATCTGAAGGAAGATGTAGCCATGAGCTGGCTGACCAGCGATGGCAGTACGCTTAGCGATATCCTGATTATCAGCGGCACCCAGAACCAGACAGGCACCTATTCCAGTGCCTACGGGGCCGTCAAGGACATCGAAGCGGATGCAGGTCTGCCCGGCAGCCAGCCCGACGGAAGCGCCAAAACCGCGCACTCCCTACCGGACAGTGCCAGCAAGGACTGGGACCTCGCCACCGCCATTTCGGACCGTTATGCCCTGACATTTGATGCATCCGACAACCTTGATACGGCAGCAGCCACGCTGGGCATCATGACTGCAGCGGGCTGGGAGGCAGTGACTCCTGAAGGCTGCGTGGTGGAGCAACCCTTTGACAGCAGCTTCCTGTCCACGCCCCCCGTGCGGGAGTCGCTCTGTGATGGCAGCCCTCTTGTCGGTTTTGACTCCGACCACGGCCAGCGTTGGTGGGTGGTACTGGAGCAGGACGCCGAACTCGCCCTGATTTCACGGTAATCACCTGACTCCCCCGCCTGACGGGGGAGTCAACTTTCCTCCTCCTCTCTTTTAAAGGAGCGCGAAAACTGCAGGATCAGGAAGTTGATGATCGACAACACCAGCGCGATTTCGTAGCGGCTATAGGCCACCGAGATGCCGATGGCGCCGGTGTTCCACAAACTCGCCGCCGTGGCGGTACCACTGACATTGCCCCCGTTTTTCAGGATCGCACCACCACCGATAAAACCCATCCCGGTGATCAGTCCATACATCACCCGCGCTTCCGCATCCGAGCCGGTATAAACCTGCATCCCGACCAGCATGTATCCACAGGCCGCAATAGAAACCAGCGGGAAGGTTCTCAGCCCCGCCCCCCGGGCCATTTGTTCACGGTTCCACGCCACTGGCAGCGCGAGAACAAAGGCAATACCCAGCTGATAAAGATGGGTTAATACCTGATGCCAATCCAGATCATTCATTCACCACCTCCTTCGGCATGAACAATATTCTGCATTGCAGAACCGCACTCATCAGTCACGCTCCGTAAGAAAAAGCTTACAACCGAGCAACAGAAACGCCCCTGCTGGACCGCTACTGTAAAGCCTGAGGGTAAAGAATAACCGCAGGGGATAGATAGATGGAACATGATGAAATTCTGGACATGGAGTGGGTCCCGGACTCACTGGAAAGCATCTTCGAAGATAACCATGCAGACATCACAGGACGCTGGGAGTCTGTAACAGACCACGACAGCCACGCCGCCTAACGGCTGTCACTGGTCGGAAATCGCTCGAACCGGGGACCTGAATCAGGTAGGCTTGCCGCCCTTTCCCCGCTGGTTCGTCCCCCCATGCATTTTTCCGATCTCGGGCTTTGTGAAGCTCTGCAAACCGCTGTTGCCGACCACGGATACAGCACTCCATCCCCTATTCAAGCGCAAGCCATTCCTGCCGTGCTGGAAGGTCGTGATGTCATGGCCGCAGCCCAGACCGGGACCGGAAAAACCGCCGGGTTCACCCTGCCCCTGCTGGAACGTTTGCGTACCGGTAAAGCCGCCAGTCATAACCAGGTGCGCGCACTGGTACTGACGCCGACCCGCGAACTGGCTGCCCAGGTGGCAGAAAGCGTCGTCACCTACGGCAAGCACTTGCCGCTGAAATCCACGGTGGTATTCGGCGGGGTCAAGATCAACCCGCAAATGCAGCGCCTGCGCGGTGGTGTGGACATTCTGGTGGCAACCCCGGGTCGCTTGCTGGATCTGTACCAGCAAAATGCGGTGAAGTTTGATCATCTGGAAGTGCTGGTACTGGACGAAGCCGACCGCATGCTGGACATGGGTTTTATCCATGACATTCGCAAGATTCTCGCCCTGCTGCCCAAGCGTCGCCAGAACCTGATGTTTTCAGCGACGTTCTCACCGGACATTCGTGCGCTGGCCAAGGGGCTGGTGAATGATCCGGTGGAAGTGGATGTCAGCCCGCGCAACACCACCACCGAGCTGGTCACTCAATGGATTGCTCCGGTGGACAAGAAACGCAAGCCCGCCTTGCTGACGCACCTGATCCAGGAACACAACTGGTATCAGGTACTGGTCTTCAGCCGCACCAAGCATGGGGCCAACCGTCTGGCCAAGCAGCTGGAAGGCAGTGGCATCGAAGCGGCCGCGATTCATGGCAACAAGAGCCAGAATGCCCGCACCCGCGCGCTGGCGGACTTCAAGAGCGGCAAGATTCGCGCTCTGGTGGCCACGGATATTGCCGCCCGGGGCCTGGATATCGAGCAGTTGCCTCAAGTAGTCAACGTGGATCTGCCCAACGTCCCGGAAGACTATGTGCACCGCATTGGCCGCACCGGTCGCGCCGGCGCCACCGGTCAGGCCATCTCGCTGGTCAGCGCTGACGAATTCCAGCAGCTCACCGATATCGAACGGCTCACCCAGCAACAGCTGGAACGCAAGATTGTGGCCGGTTTCGAACCGGGCGAGCCGCTACCTGCCGCACGCCCACTGCAAGCACCCAAGCGAAAACGGCCCAAGAAGCCCAAAAAAACCGGGGTAGCGCAAGACCAGCGTCAGTCATCGTCAGGGAATCAGGGCGATCAGAAAGCGGCCCGCCCTGCCGGCAATCGCCCGCCTCGTGGCAACAAGCCTGGCGGCGGAAATGGTCAGCAACGTCGCCGGCGCCGCCCCAGTGGCAACCGTGCACAGGCCAGGACCGGGTCATAATCTACCCCTGACCGCGGCTCCCATTGAGGCCCCAACTATGGGAGCCGTGGTTCCACCGGGAGCGGATTCGCGGGAAAAGCCAGGTTTGATCCTCCCACCTATCCGTGGGAGCGTCGCTGGCGGCGCAATAGCCCAGGCCTGGATCAAACCAGAGACCACTGAGAAAAGACGCTCTTAAGCTCTGTGACCTCTGTGATAAACACTGCTTTTAACGGTTCTGGTTATCGCGCAGCAAAGGAACGCCCGCAGGGCGGCCCCGAAGGGATGAGCGAAGCGAATAACCGACGCTCCGCAGGCTGGCAGCGGTCATACCCTTCCCCCCAACCAGAGAAGGCGCCAACGGCGCCTTCTCTGGATCAAGCTTTAGGGGGAATCCTCAGCGCTGCATCAGCAACGACGCATAGTGCCCCATGTAGTTCTTCAGCTCGGCATTACCCAAATCACGCAGCACCTTGTTGTTGACGGAGTGAACCGCCTTGCGGCTGCCATCCACGCCCACATTGAGCGCCTTCTGGGTAACGAAACCGATCTTCACGTGCTTGGTGTTCACCACAAAGACTTCATCGATGATCTTGTCTGCCAGCTCGCCCATGACTCGGGTGACCAGCGCCACATCTTCAGCGCCGCGACCTTCAGCACACAGATCACAGGCTTTGCGGAAATCGGTTGCGAAGCTGTCTTCAACGGGGAAAGCGATATACGCATGGTTACCGTTGTCATCACCGGCTTGCCAGTACATATCCTTCACATTGGCAACAACAGGGGCAAATTCCTTGTTGGAAACTTTCTTGAAAATCTGACGGGTCAGCATGCTGGATGCCTTGCCAGCAGTCGATACAGCGAAATCAATCACCTTCTTCTGACCACCGGAAAGATTCGCCATATTGGCAGGCTCTACCAGAAACAAACTGATGACGCGATCGGTGAGAAAATCCACCATATGAATGAATTTCTCGGCACTGTCCTTGTGATCGTGCTCGATGGCATGGAGAAAGTCTTCGGTGCTGTTCACCAGCGCCGGGTTAGCGGGAATCGCTACCACGTTCTGCATGGGATAGTCCTTGCCTGTTCAAAGAGGACGACATAATAGCCGCCGCGCACAGTGCATGAAACTGCCACAGGGACCGATTTACAAAGCCCGTACGTCAATGCTGTGAAACTGGCACAGTCAGCAATGTCAGTGCTGCATGACCAAAGGGGTTGCCGCTTGGATATCCACTTGAGGGGAGGTCTGCATGGTGCCATTCATGGCGCAGTCCGGCGCCAGACTCACTGCATCGAAAGTGGCCTCAGCGCCCTCATTTTCCCATGCCAGACTGACCGGGCCCGGACCGCAGATGCCCCCCAGCAGCGGCACCCGAACTTTCACCTGCATATCAACCACTGTCAGCTGATAAGGGCTATCAACCTGCCCCCTCCAGGGCAGTCCCAGCGCCTTAATACTCTTGCAGAGAGGATTCAGTCCACCAAATGAGACCGAAGTGACGCGAATTCCCCCGCCGTCGGCCACATGGCCATTAAACGTGGTATCACAACTGACCGGAATATGGCCCTTTTTCAAAGCCAGCTCACCGCTGGCAGAGAACTCCCCTGCCGGCGCAACTACCACGGCATTCCCCGCCGAGGCTGTCGAGACCATCAGGATTGCCAGCCCCCCGGCTATCACCTTCCATCGCATTCGTGCCATTCCCTTGTTTTTTATTCACCGGATGGTGGCACGACTGAAGCGCGGGTGCCAAGAGACCGGGGTCTCAGTCAGGCACTGCCGCCGGAAGATTTTTGCTCAACCTGGGGCGAATGGCGGCTATCAGACGATCTGATAACCGATGGCACCCAGTACACCCAGAATCACACACCACTTGGCGGTGACATAGAATGGCTTGTTACGACGCTTCACGGATTTCAGAAACTGCTTGTATGCCAACACCCCTTTACCCAATTTGTTACCCACACCGGTGTGTTCCGGATTCAGGTTATCGATAAAAAACAAGCGATTGAAAAACCAGCCGAAGGCCCAGTAGATCTTCTGGACAAGCTTTAGCTTCATGGGGCGGTCCACGTCTGTCATCAGGATGATGCGCGGGGTATCAGTGTTGTTCCAGGCAGAGTGGATATAGGTCTCGTCAAACACCACACTGTCGCCATCGCGCCAGATATAGTCATCTTCGTTGATGGTCAGACCACACCCTTCATCATTGGGGGTACTGAGCCCCATGGAGTAGCGCAGCGTATAGGCAAACGGATCGTGGTGACGATTCAATTTCTTGCCAGGCATGAGCACTGCGAACAGGGCAATGTTCATGGAGGGAATCTGGTCCAGCAAGGCCATGGTCTTGGGGGCCAATGCGTAGGCCGACGGCAGCTTGTTGTCGTAGACCTTCAGGTAAAAGCTGGTCCAACGACCATCCTTGTAGAAACTGCTGGCAGGCAAATCATCCTTGGCCGTGATATTCCCCCCGGTGTACAAGGCCAGCGCCTCATCCCGGATCGTTTCCCAGTTATCTTCAATCAGTTGCAACTCTGGAAAATGAGATTTATCCACCCGCGGCGTGGTTGGTACCTTTGACAGCAGATAGGCCGGAATATTGAACGGCACCATAAAGGTAGAAAAGTCTGTCAGCTGACGCTTGAGCCCGAAAGGCTGCGCGTTGCGTAGACGAATAAAGACGATGCAGCCCACATAAAGCAGCAGCGCACTGATAATCACGGCCATAGTAAGGAACCCTCAAACATATCGCCCGCTTTGCGCAGGCCCTTTTGCTGCCGCATTCTAAAGCAAAACCCCGTGCAAATCCGGACCTCCATCGTTCCTGAGGCACCTTTGCTCGGTCAACCCTGGCTGCAGATCCCATCACCGTTTGGCCTGGGGGCCTCCACAGGGTACATTCTCTGCTTGATACCCATCATTGAGACCGAGTTCATGTCACGGATTCAGGCCCTGTGTGCCTTTCTGTTCCTGTTACCCGCGCTATCACTGGCCCAGGACGCCTCTCCCACCTTCAAGGATGTGCTGGATAGCGGCGAGAAGTCGGAAGCAGTGATTGCAGAAGCGCTGGAAAACGACAACCTGCAACCCGGCGACACGCCACTGTCTACTATTCTGGCGATCATGGAGGCCGGCAATCGTAATGACTGGGAGAGCGCCAGCCAGTTCCTGGACATGCGCTACCTGCCCGAGGATATGGCCAATGCCACCCCCTCGGAACTGATGGAGCAGCTTGCCATTGTATGGGGGCAACAACGGGTTCTGGACCTCACCCGCCTGTCCAATGAACCCCGGGGGCATCAGGAAGACGGCCTGCCCAGTTACCGCGACAAACTCGGCACGCTGGCAACACTGGACGACACGCTGGTACTGTATTTACAGCGCATCCCGCAGGATGGCCGCAGGATCTGGAAAATATCCAACGCCACCGTGCAGCAGATTCCCATGTTATGGGAACAGTTCGGCTACAACCCCGTGGTTATTCAGCTGGGAGACTTTCTCCCGGAGTTCACCCTTCTGCACATGCAAAACTGGCAAGTCGCCGGTTTTATACTGATGCTGATCGGCGCCTGGGCGATTGCCGCGCTGCTAAGAAAGTTCATGCTTCGCGTTCTGGAGCATTCCGAACGATACCGTGACACCCTGCACCGCTTTGTGGTGATGCCACTGCGCTGGTTCGTGTTCTTCAAGTTGCTACAGATCGGGGTGGGCGAGCTGGGATTGTCGATACGTGCCCGCGTCTATCTGAATGAATCCGCCCTCGGCTATCTGGCGACAGTATTCCTGGTGCTGGGCATCATCGAACTGCTTTCTGCCCTGTTCCTCAGCAATGCCAATAACCAGAAATACTGGTCGGGCATTATTCGACCGGTACGTACCATTCTGAAAATGATCGCCATCGTGGTGATCTTCCTGCTGTGGCTGAGCGATTCAGGATACGATATCACCACCGTGCTGACAGGCCTTGGCATTGGCTCTATTGCCGTGGCACTGGCCGCGCAGAAGACCCTGGAAAATGTCATCGGCGCCTTCACGCTCTATATCGCCAAGCCGATCCAGCCCGGAGACTTCTGCGTCGTGGGCAGTACCGCCGGGGTAGTGGAAGAGATCGGCCTGCGCTCTACCCGGATACGCCGCATGGATCGCAGCGTGGTCTATGTCCCGAACTCGGTCCTGTCCAGTGCCAGCATCGAAAATATCAGCGAATCAGACTTCCGCCGCTACCAGCGAGATCTGCACATCCGCCTGGGCGCCAGCCCGGATCAGCTACGCAACCTGCTCGCCGATCTGCGCCGACTGATTTACAGCCATCCAAGGCTTACCGAGCGGGCAGCTCGGGTACGTTTTGTGGAGATCCTGCGCGACAGTTACCGTCTGCAAATCAACTGCTATGTGGACAGCAGCGAATACAGCCAGTTTCTCGCCGTTAGCGAAGATCTCAATCTTCGCATCCTCTCGTTACTGGAAGAACACGGACTTCAATTGGCTGTGCCGGTACAACAATGGGTACGTGGCGACAACAACGCCGACGCGGGTGATGCCAACATCCCCGACACTACCTTGCAAGCCTTCCCGGATTTCGAAAAAGAAGCTAAAAACAATATGAAAGGGACACTCGAGTACCCGGAAAAAGGGCGCCATGAACAGGACTAACCCGTACCTCGCCATTGTTCTTCTGAGCATCCTGCTTGGCCTTACTGCCTGCACCTTTCGCCCCGGCACAGTAGATGAGCAGACGCTTCGTGCCAACGCACTGCATCATCACGAGGAGCAATTGACTGTCAGTGCCACGGTCATCAGTGACAGCGACGCCAGAGAGATTTTTGGTGTTGGCCTGGGTAGCCACGGTATTCAGGCCGTCTGGCTGGAAATAGATAACCGTACTGGGCAAACGCTTTATTACCTGCCTGTAACCACAGACCAGCAGTACTTCTCTCCCCTTGAGGTGTCATGGAAAGTGAAGGGCAAATTCAACAACGAAGGCGAGCAGGCTGTCGACAGAATGTTCGTTTCACGGGCAATGCCAATCAACCTCCCGCACCAACAGCGAACCAGCGGCTTCGTGTTTACCAATCGTGACCTGGGCATCAAGGTCATCAATGTGGATTTACTTGGCGGCGGCCGCAGCTGGCAAACCTCGTTCATGGTCGATGTACCCGGCATCAAACTGGATGTGGAGAAAGTGAATTTCTCTGGCCTGTATGAAAAGCATGAATATCAGCAACTGGATCGCGATGGCCTGCGCGAATGGTTGGCTCAACAGCCCTGCTGCACGGCAAATGAAGAGAACAGCAACAGTGGCGACCCGGTTAACTTCGTATTGGTAGGCGATAGTCAACTCCTGCTCAGTGCGATGGTGCAACGGGGTTGGGATGTCACCGAACGGATTCACGGCGGCTCCATCTGGAAAACAACCAAGTCCTTCCTGGTTGGTTCGAGCTATCGCTATTCCCCCGTCAGCTCGCTCTATACGCTGGGACGTCCACAGGATCTGGCGCTCCAGAAAGCCCGTGGCAACATCCATCAACGCAATCACCTGCGCCTGTGGCGCGCCCCTGTACAGTGCGATGGGCAGCCCGTGTGGCTGGGCCAGATCAGCCGTGATATTGGGGTTCGCTTCACCTTCAAATCGCCGACTCTGACCACACACAAGATTGACCCGGATGTGGATGAAGCGCGGGATTACCTGCTCCAGGACATGATCTTTTCGCAACGTCTCGCAGAATTTGGCTACGTCAGAGCCATGCCACCCCACCCCATCGAATCGCCAGGGCACAATCTCACCGGCGATCCGTTCATGACAGACGGCCTGCGGCTTGTGATGTTTTTCCACAGCCCAATGACCCCAATGCATGCAGTCAGGAACCTGCATTGGCAGGAGGCCAACCGGGACCGCCGCCAATGGCTGGAGCACACCCCCCAACACCAATGACGATCACTGAGCACGGACAGCTCTGTGCCAAGCCGCCACACGCTGTCACAAACACTTAATGTGTATATACATTGACTATCACTTAGATAGCCAATAGTTTGATTGCAAGTCGCCGGTAAACTCGCGACGATGCAGCCTGTTTTCTCTGACGGTTTCACCCATGTCAAAAGACAAGAGCAAGTCCAAAAAGAAGAACAGTCAACTCATCGTTCGCATCAACGACGAAGAACGCCTGCGCTTTATCGAGCTCTGCGAAGAACTGGATACCAGTGCAGCGCGTGAAGTACGCCGCTTTATCCGTGACTTCATCAAGGCCGAGGAATCAACGCCCGGCGATTAGCCGCAACCCGGCCTATCACTTGCGATCAATGGAGAAACATCATGTCCAAAAAGAAAAAACTGAAAAAAGCCATCAAGCAAAGTAAAGCCAAGATCAACAAACACGAAAGCGTGCTGAAGAAGCTGAAGAAGAAGCTGAAAAAGCTCTGAATCAGACAGCATGAAACGGGCCTGCGGGCCCGTTTTTACTGGCAACGACAAAATCACCTCTCCTACTGGCGTCGTGCGCAGCCCCAAAACAAAGGGCCCGCATAAGCGAGCCCGTTGCCTTGAGCGCATTCGTTTCCCGACAGGGGTTATGGCGCAGATTCATCCACTAGCGGTAACAGGGTCAACGCCTCCGTTGAGCCGTCACCGAGTGCGATCACGGTATAGACCTTCTCACTCTCCAACGTCACCTCATCAGCAATGGCCACATCGTTACTCCCTGCTGCAGTCACCAGTGCCGTAATATCCCCCAGCACACTCACTGACAGATAACCAGAATCTTCCTGATACCCCAATCCGGTGCCCAGGGTAAGCAAGGGGGCCACACCGCTCACGGTACTGGTAACGCCCGCTACAAGGCCTGTGGTGGCATAAACATCCACATCAGCACCTTCACCCTCGGCAAAAGGTGCCGCGTGTACAATCCTGACCCGGGCTTCCATGACCGGAGCACTGGTTAAGTCGTCCTGCAGGGCATACAAACCCAGCGGCAAGGTATCGGCAGCATTGACGGTACCGTTTGCAACCACGGTGTAGTATCCCCCACGCTCCAGCACCGGCTGAGCTTCGATTACCGCATCAGCAATGTCCCCGTCGGCCAACACCACATCAAGCTTCGGCTGGCTGTTTACTGCCACATAGCCCCCCGTGCTATTGCCAAAGGCGAAGTCTTCCAGGGCCGGCGTGGCTGATTCGTTGATATACACATCAACCAACGCGCCCGGCACACCATGCACCACACGAACATAAGCGGTGTCGTCCACAACCACCGGATTTTTGTCCGTTCCCGTCAATACCACCAGGTCCACCGGGGCCCGGTCGGTGAGGCTGTCCAGGGCCACCACCGAAATATTGTCGCCACTGTTCAAATTGATGGGCCCGGAGTCGTAAATCACGTCCTGACTGGCACCACCAGTGATACGAATCTGGTATTCACCCACGTCCTGATCAGGCAACAACACATTCGCGTTAAAGGTGGCGTCATCCACCGTAGGAGCCGCAGGCAAAGCATCCCCGTTGGCAGTTACATAGATATCCACCGTACCAGCATTCGCTGCTGCATGGATCACGTTGACACGTGCCTTGCCAGACATGACCGGGTTCCGGGATTCTTCCACGGACAGCAAGTCGCCGAGCATGGGGTCGGCGGCGATAATACTGAATCGATCGTTTCTTTCCAGGTCATACGTTTGTGAAAACAGCACGTTGTCGGTACCGGCTTCCAGCACCTGCACAGCACGCTCACCTGGAGCAAGATCCAGGTTGCCGGAAGCCTGCTGGTAGGCTACATCCTGCAAGACCAGCTCACCGTCCACGGCCACGTCCACATTCACGGCACCACGAATACCGTGCAGAACCCGTACCTGTGGATCAGCCACTCCTAGCCCAGCACGAACATCATCATCCGAGTCACCGCCACAGGCGGCCAGCATCCCCATCAGGGCAATCACGCTGGTTCCTTTCCAGTACGCCTTCATCATTTTTTTTGCTCCTCTTGATCATTCCACCGTCTCGGTGGCAATCCCCCCGGCACCAACCGGGATGACCGTTAGGGTCATCCGCATTGGAGAACGAAACAGGTCAATCAAGAGTGAAGAAAAGCGTGAATTTTCAGTGAGTTACGCGTGCTTTTTGCGTGAAAGCGACAACCCTGTCACGGTTGGGTAGTGAAGTAGCAATCAAAAAAGGAAAACGGTGTCGGGAAGCAGAGAGGGAAACGGGTAGCAACGCCAGCGCGTTCAATCCCTGTCTCGCCCATGCCTGCCAAAACAAAAAAAGCCTCTATGCAGAGGCTTTTCTTGAACCTTGAACGGAACCCGTACCAGGAAAATTATTTACCGGCGTCCAGCGCCTGGTAGTAATCCATCAGGATCTGCGCCACTTCCGGGCGGGAGAATTCCGGCGGCGGGGCAATGCCCTGACCCAGCATCTCACGCACCTTGGTACCGGACAGCAGCACGAAGTCGTCCTTGGTGTGATCCGGCACATCACGCATCATCACCACGCGATCCAGCTTCTTGGAGTAAGCAGTGTGATCGGCTTCGAAGATCTTGATCTCCAGCGCACCCGCCGGCACCTTGTCCTGGAAGATGGTCTGGGCGTCGAAAGCCCCGTAGTAATCACCCACACCCGCATGGTCACGGCCAACGATCAGGTGACTGCAACCACAGTTCTGACGGAATACCGCGTGCAGTACCGCCTCGCGGGGCCCGGCATACAGCATGTCGAAGCCGTAACCGGTGATCATCACGGTGTTGGGCGGGAAGTACACTTCCACCATCTTGCGGATGGAGGCATCACGCACGTCAGCCGGAATATCACCAGCCTTCAGCTTGCCCAGCAGCATGTGAATCAGGATGCCGTCAGCATTCAGGGCTTCCTGGGCCATGCGGCACAGTTCTTCGTGGGCACGGTGCATGGGGTTACGGGTCTGGAACGCCACCACATTGTTCCAGCCACGCTCAACGAATTCGTTGCGGATGGACACCGCAGTGCGGAAGGTATCCGGGAAGTCGTCGGCAAAGTAAGAGTAGCTCAGTACCTGGATGTCACCGGACACGATGAAGTTACCAGCCGCGAGGAAGTTGGCCACGCCCGGGTGTTGCTTGTCGGTGGTGGCAAACACCTGCTCGGCGACCGCTTCCAGCTCGGCATCGGTGGCTTCTTCAATGGCCGCCACGTCCATCACCGCGATGACCGGCTGGCCATCCACATTGGGGTCACGCAGGGCAATGCGCTTGGCGTCTTTGATGGCGCTCACGTCTTTCAGCATATTGACGATCGGCACCGGCCAGAACAGGCCATTGGCAGTGGTCAGGTTTTCCGCCACCGACAGCATGTCCGCCTTGTTCATGTAACCGGTCAGCGGGGTGAAATAGCCAGCGCCCATCATCACCGCATTGGCGGCAGCGGCAGAACTGATCACCACAGAAGGCAGAGACTCGGCTTCCTTCTGCAAAGCAACGCGTGCAGCTTCATCCGCAACGTACAGGGGGGTTAGTGCGTCCGCGCCATGCGGCTTGACCAAAGCGACCATCTATTCACTCCAAAGGCTCTATCAACAAGGTGTCCATTTCGCGGCGGAGTATAGCAAAGGATAAGCCTCAGGTCGGCCCGACAAAGAGAAATAAGGAAAGCACAGAAAGACATAAGAGGACGCGTATTAAGAACAACAACACTGACCAAAAGAACAGCCAGCCATCAAAGTCTGCCTTTTTGTAAGCGATATCCCATATTGTGAGTTGCCCGATGACGAGGCTCTTTGATGATTATTGCGTCTTGACACGAATATGATAAATCGCGTCCCAGCATGTTTCTTTAAGGTCAGCATCTTCGTCAGGATCATTAACAATCTGCATGAGAGCCTCTAGCACTTCACTACCTTCATAATTTGCTAATGATAGGGCGGCATCGTCTCGGTCGATATCACCAGATGACTTAGCAAGTAGAATTCGTATTAGCGCTCTCGGTTGCTCCCTATCCATCTCGTAAATTCAAAGCATATGGGGAACACACATAAACCCAAACAGACAGCTTCTAGCGCTACCCCACTGCTGGCGGGCAATTTGTGCGCACCCCCAACCCGGTAACCAATTGATGGGTCTACTCAGTTAAAAGGAATCAGACGATGGGAGGCTCACCGGCCAGGGTCGGGCCTTTTTCGATATCCGAGGTAAACACTTCCAGGGACTGGGCCACTTCGCTGACTTCCTCGAAGCGGGCGATGTGGTAGAGGGCTTCGCCTTCGTTGACCAGCGGCAGGTTGTTGCGGCCCACCAGGATGCCGGCGGCGGGGGCGTGGATGGAGACATCATCGCCACCGAAGGGGCTGGAGATTCGACCGATGAGATCGCCTTTCTTGATCCAGGCACCCAGTGCCACCAGGGACAGGAAGACGCCGTCGCGCTCGGCACGCACCCAGCTGGAGGAGCGGGCGATGTAGGGCTCGGCGGGGGGTTTGGTGCGGCGGATGCCGGTCATGCCCAGGTGCTGCATGATGTTGAGCACGCCTTTCACCCCGGCACGAATGCTGGCCTCATCAAAGCGCAGGGCTTCACCGGCCTCGTAGGTGATAACAGGGATGCCCTGGGCTTCGGCCACTTCACGCAGGGTGCCCTCACCCAATACCGAGTTGATCACCACCGGCACACCAAAGGCATTGGCCATGGCTGCGGTGTCATCGTTGGACAGGTCCGCCCGAATCTGCGGCAGGTTAGCGCGGTGAATGGCGCCGGTGTGCAGATCCACTGCGTGGGTGGCACGATCCAGCACCTGGCTCTTGAACTGCCAGGCCATACGCGCCCCCAGGCTGCCGGTTTCAGAGCCGGGGAAGCAGCGGTTCAGGTCGCGACGGTCTGGCAGATAACGGGTCTTGTGAATAAAGCCGAATACATTCACCACCGGCACCGCCAACAGGGTGCCATTGATGCTTTTCAGGGCAGAGTGACGCAGCAAGCGGCGGATAATCTCCACCCCATTCAGCTCGTCCCCATGAATTGCTGCACTGACCATCAGTACCGGACCGGGCTTGCGGCCATGAACAACATGGATCGGCACGTTAAGCGGCGTCTGGGTGTAAAGTTGTGCCAGCGGCAATTCCACCTTGGCCCGAGTGCCTGGCTGCACAGTAATGCCATCAATTTCAAAAGGCGTGTTTTTCGGTTCTTTTGGATTTTTCATTCTTCACCCGAGACAACAAACTCTCATCATCTTCAGCCAGCGCAGCCAACTTTCACGCCGGGCGGTTTTTCGCTATCAACGATTCACTACTAACGGTGAATTCCCGTTGTTATCCCTTCGCGCCTTTGGTCTGGGTGCGATAGGGACGCGCATCTTTTTCGATGAACTGAATGATCATGCCCGCCACATCTTTGTTGGTAGCGGTTTCGATACCCTCCAGCCCCGGCGAGGAGTTCACTTCCATCACCACCGGGCCGTGGTTCGAGCGCAGGATATCCACCCCCGCCACATTCAGCCCCATGATCTTGGCAGCACGCACCGCCGTGGCCCGCTCTTCCGGGGTTATGCGGATCAGGCTGGCACTGCCTCCGCGATGCAGATTGGAACGGAACTCACCCGGTGCCGCCTGGCGTTTCATTGCCGCGATCACCTTGCCGCCCACCACAAAACAGCGAATGTCGGCACCACCGGCTTCCTTGATGTATTCCTGCACCATCACCGAGACGTTCAAGCCCATAAAGGCTTCGATCACTGACTCTGCCGCCTTGCGGGTTTCCGCCAGCACCACACCAATGCCCTGGGTACCTTCCAGCATCTTGATCACCAACGGTGCTCCACGCACCATGTTGATCAGATCAGGAATATCATCCGGGGAGTGGGCAAAGCCGGTGATGGGCAACCCCACACCTTTGCGCGACAACAGCTGCAAGGAACGCAGCTTGTCCCGGGAACGGGAGATAGCCACGGACTCATTCACCGGGAATACGCCCATCATCTCAAACTGGCGCAGCACCGCCGTACCGTATTGGGTAATGGACGCGCCGATACGGGGAATCACCGCATCAAACCCTTCCAGCACTTCGCCCTTGAAGTGAATTTCCGGTTTGTGCGCCACCATGCTCATGTAGCAACGCAGGGTATCGATCACGTGCATTTCGTGACCGGCCGCCTCGCCGGCTTCCACCAGGCGGCGAGTGGAATAGAGTCGCTTGTTTCTCGAAAGAATCGCAATTTTCATGGCAGCACTTTGGTTAATAAACGTATTAAGTTAAGGAGATCAGTGAGACGCCAGACCGTTACGGCCTGTCCTTGTCACCGCCCAGCAGGAAAGACTCTGTGGGCTCGACCCTGATTTCTGTCATCGCGGTACGGCCCAGTAACATGCGGAACTTCATGGTTTCCCGGTCCGTCAGGGTGATTTCGATGGGCCAACGGCGCCCACCAAGATCAATCTCGGTGAGAATCACCGGCCGCTCTTCCTTGTGACCACCGGAATCCGTCACCACCCGGCGGTCCAGTACCGGGGCTTCACACACCGTCACCTGGGGCTGATCCTGAATGGGATGCAGGGAAAAGCGCACCCATTCCGTGTCGTCCCGCTTGAAGGATTCGACTTCAAACGCATGTATGGCCGAGGTTCGCGCCCCGGTGTCCACCTTCATCTTGATGGCATCAATGCCCAGTTCCGGCAGGCTGGCCCACTCGCGCCAGCCCACAGTGACTTTTCCCATCAGTCCCGTCCCAGCAATTCGATCTTGTAACCGTCCGGGTCTTCCACGAAGGCCAGCACCGTGGTGCCATGCTTCATGGGCCCGGGTTCACGGGTAATCTTGCCGCCCCGCTCGCGAATACGCTCACAAGCAGCGTACACGTCATCCACGGCCAGCGCGATATGGCCGTAACCGGTTCCCAGATCATAGCGGGACTGATCCCAGTTATGGGTGAGCTCCAGCACCGGGCCCTCGGCCTCCGGCTGGTAGCCGACAAAGACGTTGGTAAAACGGCCTTCCGGGTAATCCTTGCGGCGGATTTCGTGCATGCCCAGTACTTCGGTATAGAAAGCCACCGAGGCATCCACATCCCCCACACGCAGCATGGTATGCAGAATTCGCATGGTTCTTTGCTCCAGTTTGCGGTCCAGATTGCAGGCACCGGGAGCACCTACCCCATCAGGGGCGAATAGTGGTGTGGGCGGGGACAATTGACAATGAAAAACTCGTAAAGAGCGCAATTTTCTCCGTCAGGGTCAGGCTGCACAGCCATGACCCTGACGGGGGGCGAATGGCAGGGATCAGGGCAGGAACAAGGAGCCCTGATCGTCCACCCAGCTTTGCGGGACCTTGCCCTCACGAATCCGCTGCGGGTGATCGCCAACGTCTACCCGGGCGACCTCCTGCCCACTGGCATAGTGAAAGACCGACACCTGGTCCGTGCCGCTCCAGGAAATATAGCAATGTTCGCCATCAGCGCTGGTGGTGACCCAGTAAGGCTTCTCCCCCACCCCGGTCTTGATGCGGTATTCAAACGTTTGCCGATCTACCAGGGCCACATAATCACTCATGGTTCCCGCCACACACAGCGTATCGCCGGCATCATTCATGGCAATGCCATGATGGGCCGAGTCGTTCAGGTACCGCTCAATGGGCATGTCCGGGACCAGATTGGGCAAGGTTGCCAGACGGGTAATACGATCGTCCTGCATGTCATATTCGATAAAGCCATGAAGGAAAGAGAGCTGGAAGTAGAAATAGCGCTCATCCGGGGTGTGGGCCATGGGCCGAACGGCTGGGCTGAGGTCCGGGTACCCCGCTTCCTCCAGCTTCACTTTCATGTCGATCTTTTTGAGGATTTCCAGCGTGTGAGCATCCACCACCTGAAAGACCCGTTCGCCCTTGAGCTTGATGGGGTCCCGGTCGAGCGGCAGGAACACATGACCAATGCTGGCATGATAAAGCCGCTCACCATCATCGGAATACACGTTCTCATGGGGCGAGTTTCCTGACGGGAACTGGCCCACCTCTTCGCCGGTCTGCACATCCAGAATATGCACCACCTTCCCCGTAGAAGCGGATACCGCCACCTGCTGGCCATCCGGTGAAATGGCCATGTGGTCAGAACGATACCCTTCCACTTCAAAACGCCACGCGATCTTGCCGCTGGCAATGTCCAGCGCTACCACGTCCGCAAAACTGGGGCGGGACACAATCAGCAGTCGACCATCGTTGCTGCTGTACATGTCATCCACAAACTGGTGATGCCCCTCACCAATAAAGGTCTTGATGGCCTGAAAGAACAGCAACTCCACCGGATTCAGGTAAATCTCCGCAATGCGTTTGTTCTTGTCAGGGATCCCGTTGATGCGACCAAGCCGCTCGTGGCTTGCCACATCAATCACATCGATGGTGCCTTCCCAGTTGTTCCCCACAAAGATCACGTCACGTTCGCCGCTGGCCGCACTGCCACCGTTGTCACCCTCATCGTCCCACCAGTTCCACCAGCTGGCCGACGCCGGCAAGGGAAATAAAAAGGCAACCATGACTATCAGTGTTAAGGCGCTGTGGCGGCGACAGTGCCGGAGTGAGGTGAGCAACATGTCCTTGTCTCCCTATACGGTGTTGTTGTTGTGATTAGTGCACAACCGTAAACGTATTTGCCGGCAGGGTTCAAAAGGCAAGGGCCAGGAATGTGGGAGCGCCCGCAGCACAAGCGGGACAGGGATCACTAAAGCGACGAAAGTGCCAGTCCATAACTGGCACTTTCGTCTAAGACTTACGTCATCCAGGCCGCCGTCATGGCGGCCGGACAACCCGCCGGCTCAGGGCAGAAAGAGCGAGCCCTGGGCCTCGACCCAGGCGATCGGCACCCGCCCTTCACGAATCCGCTGGGGGTGGTCTCCCACATCGACCCGGGCCACTTCCTGCCCGCTGGCATAATGGAAAATGGACATCTGGTCGGTGCCACTCCAGGACACGTAGCAATGCTCGCCATCGTCACTGGTGGTGACCCAGTAGGGCTTTTCACCAATGCCGGTCTTGAGCGAGTACTCGAAGGTCTCCCGGTTTACCAGCGCCACATAGTCGCTCATGGTGCCGGCCACACACAGGGTGGTGTTGTCGGCGCTCAGCGCAATGCCGTGATGGGCAGAGTCGTTGACGTACACTTCCTGCGGCGTATCGGGGATCAGGTTGGGGAGCGACGCCACGCGGGTAATCCGGTCCTCTTCCATGTCGTACTCGATAAAGCCATGGAGAAATGACAGCTGGAAGTAGAAATACCGCTCGTCATGGGTATGGGCCATGGGCCGCACGGCCGGGCTCAGGTCGGCATACCCGGCCTCTTCCAGCTTGGTCTTGATATCCAGCTTGCGCAGGATCTCGAACGTCTCGGCGTCCACCACCTGAAATACCCGCTCGCCCTTGAGCTTTTTCAGCGGATCACGGTCCAGCGGGGTAAACACATGACCAATGCTGGCGTGGTAAATCCGTTTTCCATCCTCGGAATACACATTCTCGTGGGGCGAATTCCCTGACGGAAACCGGCCGATCTCTTCCCCGGTCTGCACGTCGAGCACATGCACCACATTACCGGTGGAGGCCGACACGGCCACATGCTTGCCGTCCGGGGAGATGGCCATGTGATCGGAGCGATTGCCGTCGACCTCGAAGCGCCATTCGATCTCGCCACTGGCAATGTCCAGCGCCACCACATCGGCATAGCTGGGCCGGGAAACAATCAGCAGGCGACCATCGTTGGAGCTATACATGTCATCCACGTACTGGTGATGCCCCTCGCCAATAAATTGCTGAATGGCGATAAAGAACACCAGGTCCACCGGGTTCAGCACGATGGCTGCCTCGCGGGCCTGCTTGTCGGGAATCCCGTTGATCCGCCCCAGCCGCTCATGGGTGTCCCGGTCGACCACATCGATCATGCCTTCCCAGTTGTTACCCACAAAAATCACATCACGGGAGGTTGGCGTCGGGGGAGCGGGATCGGGCTCAGACGGGGTATTGGGGGTGGCCGTGCTGCCCGTGTCGGCAGGGGCCGCACTGTTCGGCGATGGCGCAGTACTGTCACTGTCCCCACCGCAACCGCTGATGACCAGAGCCAGAGTCGCAGCCAACAGAGCGCGACGATGCAAGGACGGCAGAAACATAACCGGATCTCCCCAGGGTCGAATGTTGTTATTGTCGATCCCCAGAGCCTAGTTGTGACCATGGTACAAATTAAAGGGCGTTTCCTTTGCGTTATGTAAATCGCAGGTTCAACAGAACGAATCGCCAGAAACAAAAAACCGCCGCGGCCTCTCGGCCAGCGGCGGTTTCGCTCAGCGTTCGACGTTCGTCAATCAGCTCAGCTTGCGCCCGTTCTTGGCCGCAATGCGCAGACGCAGGGCGTTCAGCTTGATAAAGCCTTCCGCATCTTTCTGGTCATAGGCACCCGCATCGTCCTCGAACGTGGCGATGGAAGCATCGAACAGGCTGTCGTTGTCGGAGCGACGCCCCACCACGGTGGCATTGCCCTTGTAGAGCTTCATGCGTACTTCACCGTTGACGTGTTCCTGGGTCGCATCGATCAGTTTCTGCAGGGCCAGACGCTCCGGGCTCCACCAGTAACCGTTGTAGACCAGCTCGGCGTACTTCGGCATCACGGAATCTTTCAGGTGCGCGGATTCACGATCCAGGGTCAGAGACTCAATGGCACGGTGCGCCGGCAGCATAATGGTGCCACCGGGGGTTTCGTAGCAGCCGCGGGACTTCATACCCACGTAGCGGTTTTCCACCAGGTCCAGACGGCCAATGCCGTTGTCGCCACCCAGCTTGTTCAGTTTGGTCAGCACGTCGGCCGGGCTCAGACGCTCGCCATCAATGGACACGATGTCGCCTTTCTCAAAGCCCAGGGTAATGTAAGTGGCCTGATCCGGCGCCGCTTCCGGGCTCACGCTCCAGCGCCACATGTCATCTTCGGCTTCCCACCACGGGTCTTCCAGATTGCCGCCCTCATAGGAGATGTGCAGCAGGTTGGCATCCATGGAGTACGGGGATTTCTTCTTCTTGCTGGAGAAGTCCACCGGGATGTTGCGCTCTTCGCAGTACGCCATCAGCTTTTCGCGGGAGTTCAGATCCCACTCACGCCACGGCGCAATCACCTGAATGCCGGGGGCCAGGGCGTACGCTCCCAGCTCAAAACGCACCTGGTCATTGCCCTTGCCGGTCGCACCGTGGGAGATGGCGTCAGCTCCGGTTTCCTCGGCAATTTCCACCAGTCGCTTGGCGATAAGCGGACGCGCGATAGAGGTCCCCAGCAGGTACTCACCTTCGTAGATGGTGTTGGCGCGGAACATGGGGAAAACGTAGTCACGCACGAACTCTTCGCGCAGGTCTTCAATGTAGATTTCCTTGACGCCCATGGCCTGTGCCTTGGCGCGGGCCGGCTCCACTTCCTCGCCCTGGCCGATATCGGCGGTGAAGGTCACCACCTCGCAGTCGTAGGTATCCTGCAGCCATTTAACGATGACCGAGGTATCCAGGCCGCCGGAATAGGCCAGCACTACCTTGTTGATCTTGGACATTGAAAGACTCCGCAAAAGGGTGGTCGTCAGCGCGGTCGCGGCCACCCGATGAATCGAGGTCGCGTATTGTACCCGCCCGCCCGTGCCGACGTCACCTGTCACCACCGCCGGGATTCCGGTAGCATAGCGACTTCCCGGCCAGGCCCAGTGCCTGAGCCGGGGCTTTTTGTCTGTTGGAGTCATCATGAGCGATCAGCACCCCAGCCTGGCGCTGCGGTTTCGGGGGTTTCTGCCGGTAGTCATCGACGTGGAAACCGGGGGATTCAATGCCAGTACCGATGCCTTGCTGGAAATCGCCGCCGTCCTGATTGATATGGACGCCCAGGGCTACCTGCGCCCCTCTACCCGTATCCAGTTCCATGTGGACCCGTTCCCCGGCGCCAATATCGAGCAGGCCGCCCTGGACTTTACCGGGATCGACCCGCACAACCCGCTGCGTGGGGCGGTGAACGAAGATACCGCCCTGAAAGGGGTCTTCGAGCCCGTACGCAAAGCCGTCAAGAAGCATGGCTGCAACCGCGCGGTACTGGTCGGCCACAACAGCTTCTTTGACCTGGGTTTCATGAACGCCGCCGCCGAGCGCGCCGACATCAAGCGCAACCCGTTCCACCCCTTTTCCAGCTTTGATACGGCCGCTCTGGCCGGGCTGGTGTACGGCCAGACGGTATTGGCCAAGGCCTGCGAAGCCGCCGGCATCCGTTTCAGCCAGCGTGAAGCCCACTCGGCCCTGTACGACGCCACCCGTACGGCAGAGCTGTTCTGCTCCATGGTCAATCGTTTTCGTGATCTTGGCGGCTGGCCGCCCCCACCCGCCGGCGAAATGCCGCCAACCCTGGCCAAGGCCCTGGATTGATTTAAAAACCCTTCTTGCCACAGAGATTGCAGCGCCCATTGGGGTAAACACACCGGAGGCTGCGATCTCTGTGCGACGCTGCTGCAAGTAAAACCCGCTTGAGGTGCAAACCCTGTCGCAGGAGCGCCGGTTATTCGCTACACCCACCCTTCTGGCCGCCCTGCTGGCGTTCCTTCACTGCGCTCGGTGGCGGCGCGATTTCTGAGTATGCGGGTTGCCCACAGGGTGAACCGTGATTCCACCGCTCCCACCTTAGGACGTCAAAGGTGGCTGCTCGGCCTTCTTGGTGGCAACCCCCTATAGGATTCTGATTCAGCGCGGTTGCGTGAAGCACAAAAAAAGGGCGCCATTTCTGGCGCCCTTTGTCTTTTTGCTGTGGCGTTTTACAGCTTGTCAGCGTTACCTGACAGGTACTCGGCAACCCCTTCCGGAGAAGCGTTCATGCCAGAGTCACCTTTCTGCCAGCCCGCCGGGCACACTTCACCGTGCTCTTCGTGGAACTGAAGCGCGTCAACCAGACGAATCAGCTCTTCCATGTTACGACCCAGCGGCAGGTCGTTAACGATCTGGCTGCGAACCACGCCATTCTTGTCGATCAGGAAGGCACCACGGAACGCCATGCCACCCTCGGACTCCACGTCGTAGGACTGGGCAATGGTGTGGTTCATGTCGGCCGCAAGGGTGTATTTCACCGGACCAATCCCCCCTTCGTTAACCGGGGTGTTACGCCAGGCGTTGTGGGTGAAATGGCTGTCAATGGACACACCAACAACTTCTACACCACGCTCCTTGAAGGCATCCATGCGGTGATCCAGAGCAATCAGCTCGGACGGGCAAACGAAGGTGAAATCCAGCGGGTAGAAGAATACCAGGCCGTATTTGCCCTTAATCGCTTCGGACAAGGTGAAAGAATCTACGATGCTGCCATCGCCCAGTACGGCGGGAACAGTGAAATCCGGTGCAGGCTTACCTACCAGAACGGCCATGATGCGTCTCCATTTTTCTGTCTACGTGACGGGCAGCACCATGCCGCCCAAGGCTGCGTCCTATCATCGGGATTCCGGCGCATCATGCAACCGGGTTTAACCCGCAGAACATTCAATTGATCAAATTACCACCAATCAGCGACGGGTACGGGCCCAGATTATGCTACCGGTGACCGCCAAAATCGCCAGCACAAGCGCAGCCAGGTCCATCATCAATTGACCGGCAAATCCCAAAATTCGCCCTGCATGCAGATCCTGTAGAAATCGCTGCCAGTTGAGAGACTCTGGCACACTCTGCCGCAGAATCGCCTTTTCCAACTCAGCTGGCAGACGATCAAGATCAGCAGCCTGCCATGGCCCGGAGTAAGGGACACTGACCAGCTGGTTCACATCAAAGCGCACCAGCGCCTCCGGCTGCCTGAGCACCAGCACCCCTTCATGCCCCCCCAGCTGGACATAGCCAGGCAGACCATAAGCCGGGCCGATTCGCTCTACCAATTGATAACCTTCAGCAATCAGCAACAATTCGTCCGCACAGCCAGCGACAATCAACGGCGCAGCGTCAACCACACCTTTCAGTGGCCCCTTGCAGTAAAACGCATTGGTGTCGTTGATAAACAGTCGCTCTTCGAGCTGGGTATACCAATTGCCCTTAACGGAGACCCCTTGGAGGGTTTCAGGAAGCACAGCGCCGTACCAACGCGCTACCGCAGGCGGGAGAGGACGAGAAGCCCAGGACAACGATTCAATGTGATTCAACAGCACGCCGGTCACGGACAACACCAGCACAGGAATGGCTACCGCCAACCCCAGCCAACGATGCCAGCGCCGCCATTGACGAGTCGGTTTACGGGTCCCCATGCCTTTCCTCTGAACAACGGAAGATCAATTATGGCAACTGCTGATCCAGCCACAACGCAAGCCGGGCAGCTCGCTGCAATGCCCTGACAGACAGGGTTGCACCAGTAATGTTATCGATGTTTCGGTCGAGTTTGCCCTTGTTCATGTGCGCCTGGTCAAATTGACGGGTAAAGAATGGATGGCGAACTTCCCAGCCTCGAGACTCCCGGTAGATCAGTACACGCAGCTGGTCAATCTTACCGTTTTTGACGCTGATACCAAGGGTAATAGGGTGGTCCTTGCCAATCACGTTGAGCACCCAGGCAGACTTTCCGTCAGCCCGCCAGTAACGCTGACGAAAACCAGGATCTTCTCCGGAAATCGCCACTGCGGCTTTACGCTGGGTATCATCGAGCCAAAGCATGGATGGGGATGGCACAGTCTCGAACTGCTGCGCCATATAGTCCGCTACGGACAGATAGACATCTTCCGCCCGCACCGGAGAAAACAGGCACAACAGCAGGGCTAGCCCTGCTGTGCGCTTCAACAACCCACTACACAAGGATTAGAAACTCCAACCAATTCCGAGGCTGACATTGTCATCAGCATCGTTGTCCTTGCCGTCGGTATCGTAATGAACATCGGTGTAATCCGCCTTCAGCACAACCCGCGGCATAATCCAGTAGTTTACGCCAGCAGTGCTGTCGGTACGCTCAGTATTTTCGGCATCAGCACCGCCATCATTCCAGTCCAGCTCGGTGTGCCGGGCAAAGATACCGAATTTTTCGGTGAGCTTGTAGGACGCTTCCGCCATCAACCCACTCTGTTCTTCCGCTGCCTTGACCCCAATCGCGTCATCAAACTCCCACTGGGCATGCTGTACCGTAAAGGTAGCGGCTCCGAGGGTGTAACGGGCATGGGCTTCAATCAGGACACCCGAAACAGTGTCAAACCCGGGCTCAGCCTGGAAAACATCCTGCTGATACTGAACGGTAGCCGCCATATCCAGCCCAGGCAGACCGGCATAACGAACCCGGCCGGTCACTGCACCCTTGTTACCATTGGCTTCAGCCACCTTCTGTCGACCACTACGAATCTTGTTGGGTGCACCGCCAGCAGTGAACATGTTCAGTCCGGAATGGCCAGCAATGTCGTAGGTCAGGCCGGCGCCCAGATCCTGGGAGAACATCGCACCCGCTTCCCACCAGGTAGCCGGGATAATCTTGTTTTCCAGAGTATTGCGCTCAACACCGTAGAAAGTATCTGGCTCGTGGGTCTCATTGAGGATCCCCACCGGCACCAGGAACTGCCCCAGAGTCAGTTTGGTATTGGCTGTGGTATCGATTTGAATGTAGGCCTGTTCCAGCTCAACCTCTCCGGGTTTGCCGTCACCCGCCAGACTGTGTTCCAACTCAAATTCGGAGAAGAATCGCACCTTGTCGCTGTAGTCATAACCAAAGAACAGCACAAAACGGTGCGCATCGATCTGGTCGTCTTTGTCACGCTCCAGATAGTTGTTGTAGTGAATCTCGCCATAGCCCCCGATGCTCAGCTTATCCAGCGGACTGGAAGACGAGCCATTTTCTTTCAGCGACTCAACTTCCTGGGCAAGGATATCAATCTGCTTTTGCAGGTCTTCAACGGATTGTGCGGCAAACGCGGGCACAGAGGTGGCGGCGATGGCCATCGCCAAAACGGAACGCTTCAACATGAATTTCTCCCTTCCTGATAGGTGCTGCCAATCAAAGCGGAAGGGAATTTATATTGATACGAAATAAAATTGAAACTTATTCTTGATACGATTTTTGTAGCGAAGTATAAAAAAACCCGGTTCAACCGGGTTTTTTTATACTGAACAAAATTCGGAGAAAAATGTTAAATTTCACCGAACAAAGTTCATAACTTTATTCAGATTCTCCCTGAATGCAATTCAGGAATCTTCTCCGTCGACTGCGGCTCCATCAACCATCTCTTTAAGCTGACCGGAACGGTACATATCCATGATGATATCGCAGCCACCGACCAGCTCGCCCTGCACCCACAGCTGAGGGTAGGTCGGCCAATTGGCATACTCTTTCAGAGTCTGGCGAATTTCCGGCGCCTCAAGAATATTCACATAGGCAAACGGCTTGCCCACGGCAGTCATGGCTTCCACCACCTGGGCAGAAAAACCGCACTGGGGAAATTGCGGGGTACCCTTCATGTAGAGGATTACCGGGTTCTTGCCGATCTGGTCTTTGATGACCTCTAACACATCCATTACTTCACCTGTATTCGTTGAAAGCCGTTGCCTGCGCCAGGTATGGCGCCGTGTGGGGGCATTGTATCACTCTTGCCCCCCATAGCCGCCACCACCGGGGGACGCAATCAGCAGCCGGTCGCCGGCCACCGCCTCCCCCTGATATTTGGGGGGCAGCACCCGATTATTCAAGCGGTTTGCGCCCGGCTCACCGGGTAAACCTCCCGCCAGCCCCCAGGGGCCACGACGACGGCGCTCGGTAAGCAGGGTAAAACTGGCCGGCCCCAGGAACTCCAGCTCTCTGACAACCCCTGCCCCCCCGGTAAAGCGCCCAGCGCCACCGCTGCCGCGACGCACAGCGTAACGCCGCACCCTCAACGGATAATGGCTTTCGAGGCTCTCGATAGGCGTATTGAGGGTGTTGGTCATGTGACTATGCACCGCTGACAGCCCAGCGCCTGCGGCATGCGCTCCGGTGCCACCGGCCATGGTTTCGTAATAATCCCAACCGTGTTCACCCGCCGCCCCCATGGCCACATTATTCATGGTGCCCTGACTGGCCGCCGGGATCGCCTGGGGAGCGGCCTGTGCCAGTGCCCCCAGCACGACATCCACCACTCGCGAGCTGGTTTCCACATTGCCCGCCGCCACGGCCGCCGGGCGCCGGGCATTCAGCAAAGAGCCTTCCGGGGCCGACAGGGTAATAGGGCGGAACAACCCGTCACAGGCGGGCACATCGTTATCCATCAGACAGCGAAAACAGTAGTACGCGGCGGCGGCCGCCACGGATAGCGGGCAGTTGATGTTGCCCGCCACTTGATCGTCCGTCCCCGCAAAATCGAGCGCCGCGCACTCTCCCCGAATGGAGAGTGACACGGCAATGCGAATGTCCTGTTGGCCCTGACCATCATCGTCCATCCAGTCTTCGAACCGGTATACCCCATCCGGCAGTTCCGCTATGCGCGCCCGCGCCCGACGCTCGCCATAGGCATTGAGCGCATCGAATGACTGAGCCAGCGACGCGCGCCCCGCCCCGGCCAGTTCAGCGAGGCGCCGGGCGCCCGCCTCACAGGCACTGGCCTGAGCGGCAAAGTCGGCAAACCGGGCATTACCTGCCGGCAGCGTGCCCGCCTCTTCCAGGCCAGCCAATCGCCGACATAACGACACCTGCCATTGCCCCTGCTGTTTGAGCAAGGTGGGGGCGATCACAATGCCTTCCTGTTCAAGGTGGGTCGACACCGGCATGGAGCCGGGGCTGTGCGCCCCAATATTGGCATGGTGGGCACGGGTCACCGCGAAGCCCAGCAAGTCCTCCCCCTGCAACACTGGCGACACGACCGTCACATCCGGTAAGTGCGTGCCCCCCAGATACGGGTCATTCACCACCAGCAGGTCCCCTGCCCGCCAGTCTCTTCCCCGCACCAGATCTGCCATCGCGTAAGCCATGGACCCCAGATGCACGGGGATATGGGCCGCCTGGGCACACAGACGCCCCTCGGCATCAAAAATGGCACAGGAGAAATCGAGCCGGTCCTTGATATTGGGCGACAGGGCACTCAGCCGCAGCACCGCCCCCATTTCGTCACAGATCCCGGACAGGCGATTGGCGAAGATGCTGAGCTGGATAGGATTCATAAAGGCAATGAACAGTGAACAGTTAATAGTTAACAGCTAAAAAAACCGTGCCGAATCGGGCCGGCCACAGCCTACCCTCATTCGCTGTTCACTGTTAACTATTAACTGTTCACTAAAATGTGCGCTATTATCGGGGGTTCCCGGCAGCTAATAGCTGCCGTTTTTTGTTTCGGTCGCCCCGAAACAGACGAATTTGCGTTAACGAGTCAGGGTAATGAGTCATCAATATTTGATTCCCACCTACGCACGGCAGCCTGTGGCGTTTGTGCGCGGTGAAGGGGTGTGGCTGTTCGATGAGAACGGTGACAAGTACATGGATGCCATCTCCGGCATCGGGGTCTGCAACCTGGGACACTGCCATCCGGCGGTGAGCCGAACGCTGGCCGAACAGGCCGGGCAGCTGATGCACACCTCCAATCTGTACCGTATTCCCGCCCAGGAATCCCTGGCTCAGCGTCTGTGTGAGCTGAGCGGCATGCAGAGCGTGTTTTTCTCCAATTCCGGGGCCGAAGCCAACGAGGCAGCCATCAAGATTGCTCGCCTGTATGGCAACCGCAAAGGCATTACCAAACCCGTGGTAGCCGTGATGGAAGGCAGCTTCCATGGCCGCACCATGGCCACCTTGTCGGCTACCGCCAATGCCAAGGTGCAGGAGGGCTTCGGTCCGTTGGTAGAAGGCTTTGTCCGGGTGCCGTTCAATGATCCGGATGCGGTTGCATCGCTGGCCGGCAATCCGGATGTGGTGGCGGTACTGGTTGAGCCAGTGCAGGGCGAAGGCGGCATCAATATCCCGAATGCAGGCTACCTCACCGCTCTGCGTCAGCTCTGTGACCAGAATGACTGGCTGCTGATGCTGGATGAAATCCAGACCGGCAACGGTCGGACCGGGCATTACTTTGCCTGCATGGGCGAGAATGTGGTGCCGGATGTTCTGACCACAGCCAAAGGCCTGGGCAACGGTTTCCCCATCGGCGCCTGTCTGGTCGCTGGCAAGGCTGAGGGCGTGTTTGGACCGGGCAACCACGGCAGCACCTATGGCGGCAACCCGCTGGGCTGCGCCGCGGCCCTGACGGTGGTCAACACTCTCACTGACGACGTGGTCGACAGCGTCAACGACAAAGGCGCCTGGCTCAAACGCGCCTTCGAGACCGCACTGGCGGATCTGCCCCTGGTGTCTGAAGTACGTAACAAGGGCCTGATGCTGGCCATTCAGCTCGACCGCCCGTGCGCGGAACTGGTTAACCTGGCACGTGAAGCCAGCCTGCTGATCAATGTAACGGCGGGTTCCGTGGTGCGGTTGCTGCCACCGCTGGTGATCAGCCAGCACGAAATGCAAATGCTGGTGGACGGCCTGAGCGGTGTAATACGCCATTTTGCTGCTGCCCAGGAGGTCGCATGACTCGCCACTTCCTCACCCTCAACGACCTGACCTCCGACGAACTGGGTTACTTGATCCAGCGCGCCATTGAGCTGAAAACCATGCAGCGCAACGGCCAGCGTCACGAGCCCCTGCAGGGCAAGACCCTGGGCATGATCTTCGAGAAGTCTTCCACCCGAGATCGGA
>OBIY01000100.1_pt1 | contig 35418 bp, 31 predicted proteins | sample 1519841 | NCBI WGS metagenome assembly OBIY01 (sample SAMN03019774, study PRJEB22545) | beach sand metagenome | biome: beach; feature: sea beach; material: beach sand | place: USA: Municipal Pensacola Beach, FL | collected 2010-07-30 | depth 30-40 cm m
TAAATCTCCAGGTAATTAGCAGCGGCCATGTGGCCAGCCATGCCTGGGCAGAGGTCTGGCAGGACGATAGCTGGCACACCTTTGATGTGACCAACCAGACTCGCCGCCCGCGTCATCATCTCAAGCTGGCGGTGGGCATGGATTATATGGACGCTTGTCCTGTCCGTGGCGTACGCTTTGGCGGCGGGGCCGAGTCCTTGCAGGCAGTGGCGCAAGTGAGCGAACTTGGGCCCGGGGACAATCAGTAAGGCACTTCAGGGAAAACAGAGATGACCTATTGTGTGGCGATGGCGTTGCAGGACGGGCTGGTTTTCGCAGCGGACTCGCGCACCAATGCGGGGGTGGACCAGATTGCCACTTACCGCAAGTTGCATAAATTCCGAGTCGATGATGAGCGACTGATCGTGATTCTGTCAGCGGGAAATCTGGCCACGACGCAAAGTGTCGTCAGCTTGTTACAGATGCGTTTGAACAGTGACAGGAAGCACCTGTTTGGAGTGTCCTCAATGTACGATGTCGCCACCCTTGTGGGTAGCACCAGTCGTGAGGTTCTCAAACGTGATGCCGGACTGAATCAGGGCACGGTGGATTTTGGCAGCAGCTTCATTGTTGGTGGCCAGATTCGCGGGGAGCAACCGCGTCTGTTTCTTGTGTACCCGGAAGGAAACTTTATCGAGTGCACTCCCGACACCCCGTATTTTCAGATTGGCGAAAACAAATACGGCAAGCCGATTCTTGATCGGGTAGTGCAGTACGACCTGCCACTGAAACAGGGAGCCAAATGCGCCCTGATCAGTCTGGATTCCACCATCCGTTCCAACCTGTCAGTAGGCCTGCCGCTGGATGTATTGATCTACGAGCGCGACAGTTTTGGCGGTGGTCGCCACCATGATGTGACCAGTGACAATGACAGTTTCCGCAGTCTGGGCGACGCCTGGTCTCAGGGCCTGAGAGAGGCTTTTGCCAAGCTGCCGGACATGGAGTGGTAGCGGCGAGGCAACGCGAGCCCTGAATATAAACAGGGCTCGTTCTGGCATCATGGCGCTACTTGTCGTCTACATTGTCGTAGAACATATAGCGTGCGGTTTCATACTGGCCCCGTGCCAGCTCAAACAATTGCTGGAAGATTTCCGGCTGCTGTTCGGCGTAATCCTTGAAGGGATCTTCCTCATCCAGCTTGTGCAGGGTGGCATTGCTGCCGTCGTGATTCATGCGCACAAACCAGTCTTTGGTAATGGCACCGTACACCGGTTGCGGGCCTTCCTGGAGTACCAGGAAGCTGGCGCGCTCACCCTCAGCTGCCGGGATCTGGAAATCACGGCCCAGGGTGGTGTTGTGGTATTCCAGCCCGGCGAGGCCGGCCACCGTGGGCATTACATCCACCAGACCGACAACGTCATCGATGACTCGTGGTTCAAGGAGCTTGGGAGCATAGATCATGTGCGGGACATGGTTACTTTCCAGCCCCAGCTTTTCCATGGCTGGCACCATGTGAGGTAGTGTCGTAATGCGATTGTTATGGTCACCAAAAAATACGAAAAGTGTGTTGTCAAAATAGTCGCTGGTACGTGCCATTTTCATATATTCGCCAATGTTGTAATCCAGCAGGCGAACGGCGTTGTATTGGGCATTGCTGCGGAAACCATTGGCGGCCAGCTTGTCTTCGGCGACATCACGGCGCTCAAAATCCCCATTGTTGGCGGGAATCGTAAACGGGCGATGGTTGCCGGCGGTTTGGATAAATGCAAAAAACGGCTGATCTGAAGGGACTGCATCAAGAATTTCATGCGACTCGCGGAACAGTTCCAGATCGGAGATTCCCCAGACATCCACATTGGGTGCTTTCCAGTCGCCTTCCTCGTACAGTTCGAGCCCATCGATGCTCTGTTGAACCAGCCCATTGATATTGGCCCAGCTGGCATTCCCGCCCACAAAATAGAATTTCCGGTAGCCCTTGAAGCCATTGAGAACCATGCGCTGATGACTGATAAGCGGGTTACGGCTGGCGCTTTCAGTCGGCGCCACATCGGGGATACCGGTAAAGGTTGCCCAGATTGTCTTGGCCGTGCCGGTGACGGGAACATAGAAGTTGGGGAAGAACCAGCCTTGTTCGGCAATGCTGTCCAGATTGGGGGTTGGGTCAAAAGGAGTACCGTAAGCTCCCACCCGACTGGCGCCAAGTGATTCGAGCATGACAAAAACCACATTGGGAGGCTGTGAGGTATCCAGCTTGTGAGGCTGGATCTCTACTCGCCGGTCAAAGTTGAGGTCCTTACGTTGAGCCGGATCAATCCCCAGGTATTCCGCGATCAGAGGGTAGTAGCGTGTTACCGTTTCCTTGTCATAGGGAGACGCCGGGATCAGGGTAGTATCGTAGAAATACAGTACGGGATTCAGGCCAAGGGCGCCGAGTGCTTTATCGCCGCTCAGGAAGGCTTCGCTCCAGCGAAGCGGTATCGGATTGGCAAAGTTAATGTTGCTGACTCGCCCAAGGATGGCGAAGAAAAACAGTATAAAGCAGACCACAAAACCGATAGCGATCTGTCCTTTGCCGATGCGGGTGGCGGGGCGCTGCAGTAGCTTGCGTTCCAGTATCAATGCCACCCAAAAGGTTAGCCCGGTAAGGGCAAACCAGGCCAGCGTGATCCAGACAACGGGGTAGCTTTCCCAGACCATTTGGGTAGAGATGGCAGTGTCTTGCAGAAAGCGTAGAGCGGTGACATTCAACCTGACCCCTAGATAGGCGTAGTGACCCATATCCAGAAAATGGGTGAGCACTAGCAGCAGCAGGGCAAGCAAGAGGTAGGTGTGTGCCACGAAACGCATGGCTGCACTGGTTAGTAGATTAAAACGAGGGAACCAGGCCAGAGCTGCAAGAGGCAGCATCATCAGCAGTGCCAACCGTAAATCGAAGCGCAAGCCAATGCCCCAGGCATTCCACACCGTGGAGCTGGTGTAGTCCGGATTGCCTGAAACCTCAGAAAAACCGAAATGAAAAATGGCACGCAATGTGACCATCAGCCCGAAAAACAGGGCGGTAATCGCCAACAGATAGTGAAGACGGCGGGACTTCATCCAGCTCATGGGTAACTCCAGGTTGCAGGCCGAAAGTGAGGCCAACGATGAACGCAAAACAGGCGACTATGCTACCGGGATGAGGGACCTCGCGCATGGATTATTGGTCAGGTGCGGTGTTAATTTGATCAACATTGCTCGGAATGTCGTGTATCACCGGTGGTTTGTCCCGATTTCGCCTTTTCCTGCCGTTGGACCGATGCTATCAAAGAGCGCCTTAATAACTTTGGCGATCGCCATAGCTGCAGGAGAAGCATGATGACCTTTGATGAGATTCTGGCCACGGTGGACGGCAACGGCAATGGCATCCTGCCTGAAGGCTGGGGACAGGGCCGGGCTTTGTTTGGTGGCCTGGTCGGCGCGGTGCTTTTCGAACATCTGGTCAAGAGCGTTGCCGGGGGGCGCCCCTTGCGCAGTTTCTCTCTGTCATTTGTTGCGCCGGCGGCGCCAGGGCCGGTGTCACTGCGTAGCGAGGTCCTCAGAGAGGGCAAGTCTGTGATGCAGGCATTGGTATCCGCGAGCCAGGATGATCAGGTGGTTTCGACCATGCTGGTGAGCCTGGGGGCTGCCCGGGACTCGGCTGTGGCCGTTGCCGGTCCTGCGGCACCCTCTATGCCTGGACCGGAGAAGAGCATGAGATTGCCGTTCATCAAGGGACTCACGCCGGACTTTCTGGACCACTTTGATATCCGCTATGCGAAGGGTATGCCGCCATTCAGCGGCAGTCAGGCCCCGGACTTTGCCGGCTATATGGGCTTCAAAACGGCGCCATCTGTAATGACCACGGCAGCACTGATCGCGCTGGTGGATACCTGGCCCCCCTCGGTATTACCCATGCTCAAGGGGCCTGCACCCGCGAGTTCATTGACTTGGACGATGGAGCTGCTTGACGATCCGGCAACTCGTTCCGCCGATACCCTGTGGCAATATCAGGTGCATACGGACCAGTGTAGCGATGGTTACGGACAAAGCCGCGCGACCATCTGGGATGGTGATGGAAATCCGGTGGCGCTGAGCCGTCAGACCTTTACGGTATTTGCATGAAACAGGAATTGCCAGCAGTCACGCAGAAGAGACTCGGGCCACAAGTGCCCAGACGAGGCCACTGGTTGTTGGCGAGGCTGGGGCAGTTGATCCTGCGGTTAATGGGCTGGCGAATTGTGGGAATTCTGCCCAATGTGGACACAGCGGTCCTGGCTGTGGCGCCTCATACCTCTAATATCGATGGCCTCATTGGGCTGAGTGCGATCCAGTCTTTGCGTGTGCATGTGCGCTTTATGGGCAAGCACACCCTGTTTGAAGGCCGACTTGGCAAGCTGATGTATTGGCTGGGTGGTATCCCTGTCAATCGGGAGAGTGCCACTGATCTGGTAGAGCAGACCGTAGCGGTCATACAACAAGCACCATGCTGGTTGGGGATTGCTCCGGAAGGCACCCGCAAAGGGGCGGAGCGGTGGAAAACCGGGTTTTATCGCATTGCTGAAGCACTGGATGCGCCGATCGTAGTGCTAGGCTTCTGCTACCGCCGCAAACAAGTCCGCATTGTCGGTACGGTACAACCGAGCGGCGATATGGAGCGTGATCTGGCGAGCATGGTGGAGATGCTGGTGGATGTCGTGCCCCGGCATCCTGAGCGAATATCCCGGCCATTCAATGACAAAACGCCATTACCCTGAGCGGCTTTGTTTCTCCTGCATGCGCTGCAGGAACTCTTCACGCCGCTGCGCGGATTGAAGGGCAAAAGCCAGTGGGCGGTGGAGTTCGTTCAGCAATGCCATGTCGCTTTCCTCAAAGCTGTGGCTACTCGCCACTTCGATGATCCCCAATGGTTGTTCCCCCTGATGCAGTGGCCATAGTAATACTGCGCCTGGCACGCGTTTTCCTTCTCCAACCTCTAGATCCAGGTACCCCTCAGGAACACTGTGTTGCTGGAGGGGGATTTTTTGCTGTAATGCGGCGCCAAGCAGGGATTCGTCTCTTTGCAGGTTTTTGCGCTCTTCCGCTTGGGCACTAAGCCCCCAGCTGGCGTGCCTGATCAGCCGCTCCTCTTCCAGAATATAGGCCGCTCCTGCCTTTGCGTTGATCTGGTCTACCAGGTACCCGAGCACTTTTTGAAGCAGTTCTGCAGATGTTAAATTCCCTGCAATCTTTTCCATAAAGTGATTCAGTTGCTGCTGCCGATAGGTGTCTCTTTCCACTTGTTCACGCCACAGGCGCAGTTGGCGTGATTCATTGTCCAACAGCAGGTGATTCGCAAAGTTTCGGCGCGCACCGACATCAAGGATGTAGCCGTTGACGGTACAGATAATCAACGGGATTGCGAAGAACAGCATCATTGGTAACAGCGGCAGGGAAACGTGAAGTGCCAGGCTGCCCAACAAGGCTATGGCAAGCGCAACCAGACAGGTAATCAGGGTTTGCCGGGGTGGCAGCCGCAGAATCGAAAAACCGATAATGAGAAGATAGATGGTTTCAAAAGCGGCGATTTGTCCTGCGAAAGATCCATTTAGATAAATCGCGCCCAACAGTGCCCCACTGATCGACAGCCCCAGTGACAGATACATGATGGCGACAGCCAGTGGCTTGAGCCAGGAAAGTCGAGTCGATGCCCACAAACCCATGAGCGCCAGGGCGATGGGATAAACCCCAAAATTTCGCCATAGCGTCATTTCTTCAGAGCGGATCAGGACCATCACTGGCAACACGACTAACAGGTAGATGCCCGTAAGCAAGTAAACGGACTGGTGGATCAGCACGCGCGCACGACGATAGGCATACGCCAGGTAGTGTTTTTCCCGCGCTGGATCGAAGTTCACCATGGTGGTGTTAAGCGACTGGCGTAGAGTGTTTACCTGTTGCTCGGTCAGCGCATCGGACATGTCTGTAGCCATGGGGATCCTGTTGTTGTTATGTGCTGTCTGTGCCAGAGAGTGTAGCAATGATTCCCGGTAGTATTTCCTGTGACAGGATAAGCGGTTATTGTCTACCGATGGTACCTATCGTCAACGAATGAACAGGAACAAACATGACCGATACTGCCCGTTTTGAACAAGCCCAGAAAGATGTAAAAACGCTGGAGCGTAAGCCTTCCAATGATGACTTGCTGTTTCTTTACTCTCATTACAAGCAGGGAAGCGCCGGGGACGTTTCTGGTAAACGCCCGGGGATGCTCGACATGGTTGGCCGAGCAAAGTATGACGCCTGGGCTAAACTGAAGGGTATGTCTTCTGATGATGCCCGGCAGAAGTACATAACCAAGGTTGAAAGCCTACTTGAATCCCACAAGGGTTGAGGCGGTTTTCTTGCTCTGTAACAGCTGGGCTTTGCCCAGCTGTGCCTCTCCCGCAAGATTCCGGTAATAGCGCTTCATTGCGGGGAGTTCTTCAGTGAGCGCAATGCGCACTTGATGGCGCGCTGTTTTAAGATCCTGGTTGAGTTTGGCTTTACGGGATTCCATGGCCGCTTTTCGTGCCTCAAGTTGTGCAGGCAGGGCGGTGCCTCCCAGTTGGTCGAGCCGGTTATTGAGGCGGTTCAGCCGGTCTTGGGCTTCTGCCAGTTGTTGCTGGAGCTCGATGGCATTGGGCGCATTGGCAATAATGCGTTTCAGATCTTCTATTTCTTGTTCTGTTGCCGTTTTTTCCATGTTGGCCGCAGTTCGAAAGGCGCCGTTGGACAAGTCCCGGGCGGTGGCATGCTGAATGGCATTGTTCAGCGATGTTTCTTCTTCTCTCAGGCAGCGTATCCGCTCATTGGCTGCCATCAGTTTGCGGGTTGCGGGAAGCACCTGGCTTTGTTCATCCCGGACCATAGCCAATACCAACTGGTCCATAACGGTTGTGGTGTTACCCGCTACCGTATTGGTCATTGTCCGGTATAGCCGGTCGGGGTTGGCCTCCAGCTCGTTGAGGGCCTTCAGGTTTTCTGCAGCTTTGTTCAGTGCCAGGTTATAGAGGGGTAGAGCCTGGGCGTAGGCACCCTGGTTGCGCCAGTCATCACCAGCCAAAACCAGTCCGGATACTGCTCTGGGATTCCCTGGAAAGCGCGCTGCGGTGCGCAGTAACCAGGCGCGGGCCTGCTCTTCATTACCGTCCCGGCGATAACTCTCTGCGAGAAGAAGTGCTGCGTCCACGGCAGCGGGGCTGTTTTGCTCGATCTGACTGAGTTGGGTGCGAGCAAAAGCGGTATCGCCATCACGCAGCGCCATGGCCGCTAACCGCAGGCGGGCATAGTTGCCAAGAATCGGTTTATTGATGCTGTTGCTTTGCTGGTTGTAGTGAATCAGTGGTGAAACTTGTGAGGCATCGGCACGGCTGTCGAGGAGGGCGATCACTGAACGGTCAGACTGCGCCAATGCCACACCAGTCTGCGGGTGTTCCGACACGCAAGTAGCGGCCTGAACCTGGGTGGACAGGGCCAAAAGGACTGCCATTACGAGCCTGGGGGCGGATTTGTCCATATAAATCATCATCAGCAGATCTACATTATTAGCGTTATTTGATCCTGCGCTCATCGGCTCGCAATCGTTGCGGGCAGAGAAAGCCTGTTTCTGAGTTTGTCCATTATGGTGCGCTATCAGCCGTCGCAGGGCAGGAACTGCATCACAGGACACTGCACAATTTTGGGCATCCTGTCGATTTCATCCTCCCGGTTATCCCTGCGCTGAACCAGGCGAGCGCCGGCATTGTCCGGTCTTGGGTAATTCCATGAAGCGGGACTGTGCAGGGCAAGCCGTACTAGGAAATTGGCTTGATGAGTGACTTCAGCAGGTCTCGTACGAAACGATGGCGGTTGACCAATAGAGAAATGAAAATCAGTACACAGCCTGCAAGTTGTGTCGGGTTCATGGTTTCGTCAAACCAGGCAGCGGCAATCAGGGCTGTCCACACCGGCTCCAGTACCATAATCACGACCGCGTGACTTTGCAGAGAGAGACTTTGTGCATATGTTTGTACCAGAAAGCGTACTGCTGTCCCGACGGTAGCGCTCAGGATCACCCAGACCAGTAGCATGGGGGTCACTTGTTGCCAGGTCGTCCGCCAGGGTTCGAACACCGCTGAAAGCGTGCCGGTTACCCCTCCTACCACAGCCAAAACCACAGAGGTTAATACCAATGCGGGTATTCTTGCCTGTTCGTGGGTCTGGCCATTGCGCCCGGTGACGGCAATGGTATTGGCTGCCCGGGTATTGAGATTGAAGTACAGAGCGAAGATGGTGGCCGCGGCCACAAAGAACAGCTGCCCAGGTTGCGGATTGAGCCCATGTTGCAGTGACAGCATGGCAAGCCCGGCCACCGCCACAGGCAATGCAAGCCAGGTACTGGTGGGGACAGGTTCGGCAAAGAGCAGGCGACCGATAATAGGCACCAGCACGACGCCCAGGCTGGTCAGAAAAGCACCTTCACCTACATGGCTTCCCACCGCCAACCCCATTACCCAGCAGCTCATGGCGATCCCAAAAACCAGCCCCACACGGATGCAGCGGAGCAGTTGAGCCTTGCTCAAAAGCCTTAGTTGTGGCCAGGCCACCAGGCTGAGAATTGCGGAGGCAAGCAGGAATCGGACAGCCATGAACAAGAGCGGCGGCATGCTGAGCACTGCTTCCTTGGAGAACATCCAGCTGATGGCCGCGAGCAGGGTCACAATCAACAACAGCAGGTCGGCTTTGTGTGCGTTTTGCAGGGGCACCGATGTGATTCCACGACGAGACAAGAGGGGAGGCGATGTTAGCATAGGCGAACTTTTCCCACGCCGTAATCTACGCCATGGTTATGGTCGAATGGGTCATCATCGAGAGCATCGAGGGGAGTTGCTGGATGAGCTGGTTACGTGGCTGGCGTGAGCGGCGGGATGCCCGCAGGGTGCGCCGCATGGGATTCACGGCCGAGGATTGGGAAGCGGCGATTGCCGACTGGCCGCTGCAGGCCCGTTATCAGGGGGCTGAGCGACAGGCCCTGATGACCCTTTCCCTGCGGTTCCTGGCGCGCAAGAGCGTAGCCAGTGGTGGTGGGTTCGCTGTGACCGATGCCATGTGTCTGAAGGTGGCTACCATGGCCTGTGTGCCCATTCTCAAGCTGGGCCTTGAGTGGTATGACGGTTGGTATACGGTGATTCTTTACGAAGGGGCTTTTATTCCCAATCGTCCGCATCGCACTGACGATGGCGTGGTGCATGGCCGTGGGCCGGTGTTGTCCGGCGAGGCCTGGCATCAGGGGCCGGTCATCCTGTCGTGGGAAGCCGTTTGCGAGGCGGGGGGTGCAAGTAACGTGGTAATTCATGAAATGTCCCACAAGCTGGACATGCGCCGCAACGGCGCCAATGGCTCCCCGCCCCTGCACCCGGGGATGGACCAACGTCAATGGCATGACACCTTCACACGCTGTTATGAGGCTCTTCACCGGGACTATGTGACACAGCGCCACATGCCTGTCGATGCCTATGCGCTTACCGGGCCTGGTGAGTTCTTCGCCGTGTGCAGCGAGGCCTTCTTTGAGTCACCGGACAGCCTGTACCGGGACTGGCCCGCCTTGTACCGTTTGTTGGCACAGTTCTACCGACAGGGAGAGCGCCCATGAAGTACATCTTTGAAGTCACCATGAAGCCGGGGTTCAGCGTTGAGGAATACGCTCGTGGCTGGGTGGAAGCCAGTGAAATCATTCAACAGTCTGCCGGGGCGAAAGGCACTTTTCTGCATCGCAAGATGGGTTGTGAGGATACCGTGTTGGCGGTGGCGCACTGGCAGAGCAAGGCTTATCGCGATGCCAAGGATGACAGCCGCAGTGACAAGGTCAAAGCGATTCTCGCCAGGCATGCCGAGGTCGTTGAGGTGAAGGTGATCGGAGAATACGAAGACCCGGAGTGGCAGGTGTTGCCAGACTGAGCCGCGACCTGGTCAGCCACCGCTAAGGTAGCTGACCAGTCTCAGGTATTGCCGCGGTGGGCGGGTCAGGGTGAGGGCCCGGCGCAGGCCTGATAGACGTTCATGTCGGTGAACAGCCCCACCGCCGAAGCCATGTCCAGACGAACCGTATCGAAGCTTTGGTCGCTGTCCACATACAGGAACTGTTGTGGGCTGCCCGGCCAACCGATCAGGTGCAGGCTGATCAGGCTGCTGGTCTTGTTGGAGGCGACCAGCTTGCCGTCATTCAGCAGGGCGACGGTAAACTGGTTCAACAGCCCGGCACTGAGCAGGGCGCCTGCGCTGGGGTTGAGAACAAAGCCGGCACGGTTCTGGCCATGGAAGGTCTGGCCGCTGTCCACATTCAGTCGGGCGCCGCCGAGCAGGCCCAGTGTCACATGCATCTGGGCGGCAGTGGCTTCATTGCCGTCAATGGCTTTGCCAGTGTTGAAAACGCCGCAGCCGATACAGATCAGACCGAAGTCTCCGCCCTGCGCCGAGGCAGCAGGGGCCATTAGCGGTGACAACCCGCTCCCGAAGCTGCCGCTGCAGGTGAACTGGGTGTCGCAGGCGTCACCGTTGCCATCGTCGTCGGTATCTGTCTGGCTGGCGTTGGGCGTAGCGGGGCAGTTGTCATTGCCGTTATCGACGCCGTCGCCATCGCTGTCGCTATCGCAGCTGTCGCCTTCACCATCATTGTCGGCATCGGCCTGATCCGGATTGTGTACCAGTGGGCAGTTGTCGGCTCCATCATCGTGGCCGTCACCATCACTGTCGGTGCTGCTGTCGCAGGCATCGCCGATGCCATCGGTGTCGCCATCTTCCTGACCTGGATTGGCCTGTAACGGGCAATTGTCGCTGTCGTCATCGACGCCATCGTTGTCGTTGTCTGTGTCGCAGCTGTCACCGGTACCGTCGCTGTCCACATCCGACTGGTTGGCGTTGGCGATCCACGGGCAGTTGTCGGCGCTGTTTTCCACGCCGTCGTCGTCCTGATCGTTGTCACAGAGGTCGCCCAGTCCGTCGCTGTCCGTGTCGTGCTGGTCTGCGTTGGCAATCAGGGGGCAGTTGTCGCTTTCGTCAGGGGTGCCATCCGCGTCACTGTCGTCGTCACAGGCATTCCCCAAACCGTCACTGTCGGTATCCAGCTGATCCGCGTTACTGGTTAGCGGGCAGTTATCCGTATCGTTGTCGATACCGTCGTTGTCGTTGTCAGTGTCGCAAACGTCACCGCTGCCATCGTTGTCGTTGTCCGCCTGATCCGCATTGGACACCTGAGGGCAGTTATCGGAGTCGTCACCCAGGCCATCATTATCGCTGTCGGTCAGGGTGTCGCAGGCATCGCCGCTGCCATCACCATCAGTATCCAGCTGGGTTGGATTGCTGATGGCGGGGCAGTTGTCGTCGCCGTCGGCAATGCCGTCATCGTCGCTGTCATCGTCACAGGCATCACCGAGACCATCACTGTCGGTATCGGTCTGTGAGGCATTGGGCAGGGCCGGACAGTTGTCCGCGCCATTATCGACGCCATCGCCATCACTATCGTCATCGCAGGTATCGCCGAGGCCGTCGCTGTCAGCATCGGCCTGGCTCGCATTGGCGATGGCCGGACAATTGTCGGTGTCGTTGTTGAAGCCATCGCCGTCGCGGTCGTCGTCACAGGCGTCACCGTTGCCGTCGTGATCGGTGTCAGTCTGATCAGCGTTGGCGACAAGTGGACAATTGTCCAGGGTGTTATCGGTGCCGTCGCCATCACTGTCGGTATCACAGCTATCGCCTTGACCATCGCTATCGATATCGGCCTGGTCAGCATTGGCCAGCAACGGACAATTGTCTGTGTTGTCGGGGATACCATCGCCATCAGCGTCGGTATCACATTGGTTGCCTATCCCGTCGCCATCCAGGTCTGCCTGGTTGACATTGCTGACCATCGGGCAGTTGTCGGCGTCATCATCTATGCCATCGCCGTCACTGTCAGTGTTGGCGTCACAGGCGTCGCCGAGGCCATCGCTGTCAGTGTCCAGCTGGGAAGGATTGGCAATGAGAGGGCAGTTATCGCCCAGATCCGGGACACCGTCCTGGTCGTCGTCGGCATCACATACATTGCCCTGACTATCCAGATCGGTGTCGGTCTGATCGGCATTCGCCACTAGCGGGCAGTTATCCTGATCATCACTGACGCCATCGTCATCGGTGTCGCTGTCACACACATCGCCCAGCCCGTCGTTGTCCAGGTCCTGCTGGTCAGGGTTACCTGTCAGTGGGCAATTGTCACTGCTGTTATCGACGCCATCACCGTCGCTGTCGTTGTCGCAGGCGTTGCCGTTACCGTCATTGTCGGTGTCCAGTTGGCTGGCATTGGCGACAGCAGGGCAGTTGTCGGTGCCGTCGTCGATGCCATCACCGTCGCTATCGGTGTTGGCGTCGCAGGCATCACCGGTGCCGTCCAGATCGCTATCAATCTGGTCAGGGTTGGCAATAGCCGGGCAGTTGTCTGTCAGGTCGGGAATGCCATCTCCATCCACATCGGTATCACAGATATCACCCAGCCCATCTCCGTCAATATCTTGTTGGACAGGATTGGCGATGCCGGGGCAATTATCGGTGTCGTTATCGTGACCATCGCCATCGATATCATTATCACAGGCGTTGCCGATGCCATCGTTATCGGTGTCCTGCTGGGTGGGGTTGCTGGCAAGAGGGCAGTTATCGACGGGATCCTGGATGCCGTCGTTGTCCTGATCATTGCTGTTGGCTGTCTGCAAGCCGTTGCTGTTGCGATTATCGCCCTCATCAGCATTACAGCCACTCAGGCCGAACACGGTGACTACCAGCAAGGGCAGTAGCAAGAAGCGTAGTGTCGTGGCCATGGTTATTCCCCCTGTTCCATAACGCGAAATTCAACGCGGCGATTCATGGCACGGCCTGAGGCGGTGCGGTTGTCGGCCACAGGCTCTGATTCCCCGTACCCTTTGGCGCTCAAACGGGCACCGTCAATGCCTTGCTGGATCAGGTATTGCCGGACGGCGCGGGCACGCTGATCGGACAAGGTCTGGTTGTAGGCCGCAGAACCGGTGTTGTCAGAATGCCCGGCAATTTCTATATGGATGTCGGTTTGGGATCGCAAGGCTTGCACCAGTGTGTCCAGCGGCTGGCGAGAACCTGGGCTGATACGGGCTGCGTTAAGTTCAAAATTGATGTTGTTGAAAGTGATGGTCTGGTTGACGATCATGCAGCCATTGGCGTCAACACGTGCGCCAGCAAGAGTGTTGGGGCATTGGTCGCGCTCATCACTTATGCCATCGTGATCGCTATCGAGAAACGGTTTCTCGACAATACGTTCCACTTCACGGGTTTGGTAAACTACGCGCTCGATGACGCGCACACGGGTGTAACCCAGCGGGACTTCAACGCCAACAGAAAAGCGCCAATCGCCATAATTACCCACAGATGCGCTTGGCGAAGAGTCTGATTGGCTATTGTCGTTATAGAGATAGCGTGCTTCGGCTCGCAGTTTGAGCCCATTTTGGAACAGCGGACCGCTGACGACACCGAGCCCGGCATTGGCATGGAAATGCGCACCATCATCGTCATCAGGGATAACGTCGCTGTACATGACGCCAATGGCACCGACAGCGAATGGGGTAAAACCCTTGCGATCACTGAAAGCATAGAGCAACCCGGTGGTCAGACCGGCCTGGTAAAAATCGGTGCTGCCGCTAACGCCTGATTCCAGATTGTAGCCGGCCAGTTCCGTTTCCCACCACACCCGAGGTTTCCACTGCCGGCCATACTGCAACCCCATGCCAATCCCGTTTCTGGCGATCTCCCTCTCGCGGTCCGGTACAAGGTAATGCAGCTGTGTGCTCAGATATTGACGTGGCTGTGCCTCCTCGATGATGTCCGTAGTCCCTTCCTGACCCCGGCTGTCTTCAGCCAGCATCGTTTGCGTTTCATCAGCATGCAGCATGGCTGGAAAGACAAGCGCCCCCCAAAGTGCTGATGCGGTAAAGAGAGGTTTGGAGCCTGTAAAGCAGAAAGCAAAGCCGTTTTGAAGAGAGGAGCGTGGTGCCGTCATATAACCTTCCCTAGTTATTTTGCGGCGAGGATTATGTGAATTAGTTCACGCTGCGTACATTGTCATAATGGGCAATTTTTTTGTTAATTTGGGCACTTCGGTGAGTAGGGTAATGGGATGTTCTAATGATTGGTTTTGCGGCCAGTACTATTGGTTTAGTGGCTGGTTAGCTAAAGGGATTAATTTGATAGAGACAGCCTAAGGTGAGTGCGAGTGCAGGAACTTCTAGTGGGCTGACGTGTCCAGGGACGCTGACCATTCAAGTAACTTCTCTTTGAGCTGCTCCAGGGTAACGGGTTTGGCAACATGGTCGTTCATGCCGCAGGCAAAGCACCGCTCGCGATGCTCAGTGGTGGCATGAGCCGTCAGAGCCACGACAGGAAGTGGGGGCCGAGAGCGTTGCTGTTCCAGACGGCGAAGAAGACGTGTGGTCTCGTATCCATCTAACCCCGGCATTTCACAGTCCATCAGGACCAGATCGGGTAAGGCATCGGCGTTTTGCAGCAGCTCCAGTGCTTCCTCTCCGCAACTTGCAAGGGTGACGGAGACGGAGAGTTTCTTTAGTAATGCGCCGATGACCATCTGATTCACGGCATTGTCCTCAACCACCAGGACGTTCATGCCCTCAGTACCGTACTGACCGGAGCGCTCTTGCGGCGAATCATTCTTGTTGCTACGTCGCAGGGGAACGGTCAGGGTGAATGTGGAGCCTTTGTCTTTCTTGCTGTTGGCTTCAAGGTTACCTTTCATAAGTTCAGCCAGTTGCCTAGAGATCGCCAGCCCGAGCCCTGTGCCTCCGTATTTCCGTGAGGTTGAACTGTCAGCCTGCTGGAAGGATTGAAAAAGACTGCCCAGTTCCTGCCTGTTCATGCCGATACCTTCATCGATAACCTGGCAACTGAGCAGTAATGTGTCTCGCTCCAGGCCATCTGCGGCACGGGCGCGCAGTGTTATGGTGCCGGCCTCCGTGAATTTGACCGCATTAGAGAGCAAATTGAGAAGGATTTGACGCAGCCGGGTAGGGTCGCCCTCAACCCATTCCGGCACCTGATCATCCCAGTCACTGATCAGCCGAAGGTCTTTATTTTCGGCATTGGCATGGAAGATCATCAGGCAGTCTTCCAACAGTCGGTGGAGGTTGAAGCTGCTGACTTCCAGCTGCAGTTTTCCTGAACTGATTTTGGAGAAATCGAGGATGTCGTTGATCACGTTAAGCAGACTTCCACCGGCGCTGTAGATGGTTTCCACATAGTTGCGCTGGGTAGCATCCATACGTGTGCCACGCAGAAGATCTGCCAAGCCCAATACCGCATTCATCGGGGTGCGAATTTCATGGCTCATTTTTGCCAGAAAGTCGCTCTTGGCATCGTTTTCGGCCTGGGCGCGAACGATTTCCTGTTGGCGTTGCAGGCTTTCGTTCTTCAACGTTCGCAGCCGGCCGGCCAATCCGAAGGATAACAATACCTGTTGCATGACCAGGCCGATTTGTACCCCGGTGACATTGAGGAGCCCAGGCAAGCTGATGGCTCCATAGGCGCCCAGTGCCAGTAACATCACCGTGACAAGGAACATGCTCCAGGCAAGCACAAAAATACGTGCTTCCGGGCGACCCTGGAACAGACTGAAGAGTCCGGACAGCAGTAGTAAGGCGAGTGTTATCAAGGCGACCCCGCCCTGCATGGCGGCGACGGTGCCAGGGGGGGTCGATAGCAGGGCGATGATGATGCCCACCTGAATGCAGGAGGTGGCCAGTAATAGACGGTCGAGCCACTGCCATTGGCGAGTGTGCAGATAATCTCGGGCAAACAATAGCCCGGAAAGCAGGGTCAGATAACCGAACATGTGATTGGCAGACTGAGGTACCACCCAGTCATCCATCCAAAGGCGATGAAGAATTCCTTGCAGGGTGGCTACATACAGGGTGGCGGAAGCAACATGCAAGACATAGAAACGACTGCTCTTTTCTTTGCCTCCGAGCCACAGCACGAGGTGATAGAACAATAGTCCCAGGGCGATGCCATAAAAGCCTCCCATCAGCCACTCATTGGTGCTTTGCTGTTCGATGAAGGGTTCCCTGCCAATCAGGCTGACGGGCACGGTCATGGCACTGGTAAGGGTGTGGATTCGCAGGTAAAGCGTTCGGGGAACCGCAGGTTGCAAGGTAAAAGGCAAGGTGAAGCTGCGAATTTTTACCGGACGCATGTTGAACGGCAGCGTGTCCCCCATTCGTGAAAATGACACCCCGTTTTCGTCCACGAGATAGAAATCCACCTGATCGAGGACGGCGTAATCCACCTGTAGCCAGAGGGCCAGCTCATCGTGCCCGGTATTCACAAAGCGAACCCGAAACCAGCAGGCATCCCTGCGGTAACCAAAATTGATCTGCTGGCGATTCACGGGTTGATAAGGGGCCTGACGGGCCTCGGCGAGGCTGGCAGTAGCGTTTCCGTCGCACCAGCTTTGCATTGACGGACCAAGTTGACGTGTTGAGACAGGATCCTGCAGGTTAAGGATGGTGATGCCCGCAGCGGAAGCAGGCATGGCCACCGTAAGTAGCAGGCCTATCGGCAGCAGCAACAGCAGCAGTGCTCTGACTGGCATCGGTCTCTCCCTGTGGCCTGTCAGTGTGGCGGCTGACGGCGCATCCCTGCTTTTTCTTATGTTCTCCATGTTCGCGCAACTGGTCGATTGTGGCCAGTACAGAAACCACCAGTGGTACGACGGGAGTGGCCGCTGAGGCAGAACTCAGGGAGAGGCAGAGAAACAGAGGGCCGGGCAATGGGGAGGGTGTTAGTCGGGTAATCAAAGCAAAGGGGGAGTCTGTCGCTGCATGGACTCGGAAAAGAACCCGGACGGAACGGGGCAGGATCCGCCCGGGTGTTTCTTCTATGGCGACAATCAGCCTTCGGGGAGCGTGATGTTGAGCTCGAGAATCTCGCAACCGGATTCACGATCCAGCTGGATATTCACCGCGTCCTGGTCTACGGGGACATATTTGCGCACCACTTGCAGCAACTCTTCCTGTAACTGAGGCAGGTAGTCGGGGCCACCGCGGGTAGAGCGCTCGCGGGCAACGATGATCTGCAGGCGTTCCTTGGCCACTGAGGCCGAGGTCTGCTTCTTCGGCAACAGATAACTGAAAATACTCATGATCAGCCCCCAAACAGACGGCCGAACAGACCTTTCTTGTTAACGGTAGTGAAACGGTGCGGCAGCTGGTCGCCAAGGAATCGGGCGACGGCGTCACTGTAGGCCTGGCCTGCATCGGAGTCAGTGTCCAGAATCACCGGGCTGCCGGCATTGCTGGCATTGAGAACGGCCTGGGATTCAGGCACCACGCCGAGAAGTTCAATGGCCAGAATTTCCTGCACATCTTCCACTGACAGCATCTCGCCTTTTTCGACCCGTTCCGGTGAATAGCGGGTCAGCAGCAGGCGGGCAGGGATGTCCCCTTTGCCTTCCTCGGCGTGCCGGGTCTTGCTGGCCAGAATACCGATCATGCGATCAGAATCGCGCACGCTGGAGACCTCCGGGTTGGTCACTACCACCGCTTCGTCGGCAAAGTAGGCTGCCATCAGCGCACCTTTCTCGATACCGGCAGGGCTGTCGCAGATGATGTAGTCCATCTGCATGTCTTCGCGCAGGGCACGGAACACGCCTTCAACGCCTTCCTGGGTCAGCGCATCCTTGTCGCGGGTCTGGGAGGCAGGAAGGATGAACAGGTTGTCCACCTTTTTGTCCTTGATCAGTGCCTGCTTGATGTTGGCATCACCATTGATCACGTTGACCAGGTCGTAAACCACCCGGCGTTCGCAGCCCATGATCAGGTCCAGGTTACGCAGGCCCACATCAAAATCAATCACGGTTGTCTTGAAACCACGCAGGGCTAGCCCGGTTGCCAGTGCGGCGCTGGTGGTGGTTTTGCCGACGCCACCCTTGCCGGATGTCACGACCACGATCTTTGTCACGCTCTTCTCCTTCGCTGTCTTCCCTGAGCGCTATTTCAGCGCGGTAAAATGCATTGCCTCGCCCTGCAGGGACAGGTGCACAGGCTGGTTTCGGTGTGCATCGGGCAGGTCTTCGGCTACCCGATAGTGGCCAGCAATGGAAACCAGTTCGGCATTCAGTTGCTGGCAGAAAATCCGTGCGCTGCTGTCGCCACGTACCCCGGCAAGGGCGCGGCCGCGCAAGTTGCTATATACGTGGATATTGCCTTCGGCCATGAGTTCCGCGCCGGTACTCACCGGAGCGAGAACAATCATGTCGCCACGGCTGTAGACTTGTTGACCGGAACGCACCGGTTGCTCGACCACCAGGGTTTCCACTCGCTCGGAGTGTTGGCTGGTATCCGCTGTGCTGGCGTCAGCGGCGGGCTCGGTGCGGCGGGGGACATCCCGCCCGCCGGCCAGACTGAGGGTGCCCAGACCGAGCGTGCTGGCGGTGTCGATGTCGATACGGTCTGTGCGCGCCAGTGCAACCAGGTTCACCCCCAGGTTACGCAGGGTGTCCACGGCGGGCATCAGATTCACATGGTCGATCTCGAGATCGCTGTGAATGTCGATCACCACCGGCGCTTCCTGAAGCCACTGGGCAGCGTCCTCAAGGCGTTGGCTGATTTCCTGGTGTAACTGGTTGGCATCCAGTGTGCGGAGCTGAAGGACCGTCATCATCAGCATGCGGCCCTTGAATTCAATTACCGATTTTTCTTCGACGACTGCTGTCATTCCTGACCTGTAGATCCTGGGGGCGAGGCGCGTTGTGCGCGGGCGAGGCCCGGTGGGGCAGAATTGGGCAAAGCCTAGACCAAAGCTGCGATCCGTAAAAGCGCCAAATGGGTGATATGAATGTTAAATCTTTCCGTCACGGGACTGACATGGAATGAATTGCTGGAAAAACCAGCAACTTGGCACATTGCAGGTGCTGTTGGCTTTTTGTGAAAGTGTGAGCTGGTTGGAATTTGAGCAATTCGGGTGGCAAGGGCGAGCTTGGTGTTGCGAAGGCCTTGCTGAGCGGGGGCTGGGCCCCGGCTTAAAACCCGCTTCTCGAGATTAGACGCTCATAGCGGAAAAAAAAGGCGGAGCAGCACAGTGCTCCGCCATCATGGGCTCTACATTATTGGCCGCTCTGCATGTACTTTCACCTTCTTCAGATTTTTGTCGAAGGCATCGGTGAGCAGGCAGTCATAGCGCATGGCGTCGTACTCATTGACCGCCTCAACCTGGTCCTCACTGATAATGCCTTTGCCGGCGGCATCGTTGAGTTTCTCGAGGACGCTATTACCGTCCAGTTGGCCCTTACCGTCCGCCTTGAGGAAAGCCAGCCAGGCCGGTTCCACTTCCAGCAGCTTGTTATAGGTGGCTTCCACACGACCAATGGCATCGTCCGGGTCACTGGGGATGTAAGCCGGTTGTGCCAACGCATCACGTACCGAGCTCGGAGACATGATCATCTCGCCAAGGGCGCGGATCTGCTCGTCACCCGGGGCCTGGGCCATGCAGGGCCGGCCAAACGGGAAGAACAGGCGTTTGAGTACATGGCCAACCCCATAGAACCCGAAGTTTCGGTAGAACGCTTCCAGTGAGTTGTGGGCGAGACTGAACGCACGACGCAAGGCGTATTGCGCGTGGGCATCATTGGCCTCGTCACGGGGCAGGGTAGCGTGGTATTTGAGGATGGCACAGGCGATCAGCAGCTGGCTGTGCACATCACCAAGGCGGGCGGACAGCAGCTCGCGGCGCTTGAGGTCCCCGCCCAGCAGGGCCAGTGCGACGTCCGAGGTGCTGGCCAGTACGGCGCTGTAACGGTTGATCAGTCGGTACCATGGGGCACTGAATGCATCGGCGTTGGCAGGAGCCTCAGAGAGGTAACCCCCCAGCAGCGCCTGGATTACGGCACTGCTCATGTTGCCCAGGGTATGGCCGGCGTGAGCGAAGAACAACGCATCAAATTCCTGCAGGCCTTGTTCCTTGTCTTCCGCCTGAATGGCCTGCAGCTCCTCGTACAGGTAGGGATGGCACCGCATCGCACCCTGGCCAAAGATCATCAGGGAGCGGGTCAGGATGTTGGCACCTTCTACAGTGATCGCAATGGGAGTCGATTGGTAGGGCAGCGCCAGAAAATTACGCGGCCCTAACTGGATGCCACGGCCACCTGCGATGTCCATGCCATGGTTGATCAGCTCCCGCATCATCTCGGTGGAGTGATATTTTGCCATGGCGGTGACCACCGACGGTGCTCCATCTTCCAGTGAGCGGGTCACGAGGTGACGGTAAGCCTCAAGGGTATAGGCAATGGCGGCCACCTCTGCAGAAGCTTCCTGTACCCCTTCGAATTCGCCAACAGCGGTGTTGAACTGGCGACGAATACGGCCAAATGCCCCTGTCATGCGGTAACCCATTTCACCACTGGCCGTGGCCAGCGCTGGCAGGGAAACACCGCGCCCGGCGCCAAGACACTCAATCAGCATACGCCAGCCTTTGCCGGCCATTTCCGGACCGCCGATGATGGCGTCGAGTGGCACGAAGACATCCTTGCCATTGATCGGCCCGTTCATGAACGGGGAGCCGGGGTAGTGACGGCGGCCGATTTCCACACCTTTGGTGTTGGCTGGGATCAGCGCACAAGTAATACCGAGTTCTTCTTCCTCTCCCAGCAAGTGTTCCGGGTCGTAGAGTTTGAAAGCGAGCCCGACCACCGTGGCGACCGGGGCCAGGGTAATCCAGCGTTTGGCGAAGTTCAGGCGCATGCCCAGTACTTCCTTGCCGTCGATCTTGCCCTTGCAGATCACCCCGGTATCGGGGATCGCACCAGCATCGGAACCGGCCTCCGGGCCGGTGAGGCCAAAGCAGGGGATTTCGTCACCCTTGGCCAGGCCCGGTAACCAACGGTCTTTCTGTTCATCTGTTCCGTACTCAGCCAGTAGCTCGCCGGGACCCAGGGAGTTGGGCACCATGGCCGTGACGGCGGCGGTCAGGGAGCGGGTGGCGATCTTGCTCATGATACGGCTCTGGGCATAGGGGCTAAATGCCTTGCCGCCGTACTCTTTCGGAATAATCAGGCTGAAGAAACCCTTGTGTTTGAGGAAGTCCCAGACCTCTTCAGGCAGATCTTTCAGTTCATGGAATATCTGCCATTCGTCCAGCATGTCACACAGTTGCTGGACCTCGTTATCGATGAAGGATTGTTCTTCATCTGTGAGGGGGGTGAAGTTGATGTGGGAAAACTTCTCCCAGTCCGGACGGCCGGAAAAAAGATCCGCTTCAAACCAGGTGGTCCCGGCTTCAATCGCCTCGCGTTCGGTGTCACCGATGGCGGGCATGACTTTGCCCAGTGCGTTATAAACCGGTTTGGAGATAAATTTCTGACGCAGGTCCACGTGGTTGATCACGGCCACGCCAGCGGCAAGCAGGATCAGAGAAAGGGGGTGGACAAGCCAGGGGGCGAGAAAAGCGCTTAATAACCAGACGACAACAAAAATTCCGCTGCCAACACCTCGGCTCACCTGTTGGTAGAACAGGGTCATGAGGGTGGCAATCAACACAACAATAGCCAGAAGGCTAAGCATGGTGGTCTCCTTTGCCTGAGTGAATACTATCCAGCGTACTCATTCGCCATGCAGACAACGTGAAGCCCCCAGCGGGCGACCGAAGCAGCTCCAATGGCGAACAATCAGTCTAACCCGTCGGGGCGGCAAGGTGCACAGCATTTAACCGGATTTTATTGGTTGATTACCTTACAATTGCGCGCAATTTACGGAATCTGGGAGTCTTTGCGTGCAGCAGAACAGCTACATCTTTGAAGCCACCGAACAGAACATTCAGCAAATCCTGGAGCAGTCGCGGCAGATACCGGTGATTGTCGATTTCTGGTCTGCTCGCAGTCAGCCCAGCCAGCAAATGGCACCGGTTCTGGATCGCCTGGTTAATGAATATCAAGGCAAGGTCCTGTTGGCACGCATTAATGTGGATGAGCAGCCCATGCTCACCAGCCAGTTTGGCGTGCAATCCCTGCCCAGCCTGAAACTGGTGTTCCAGGGGCAGTTGGTCAATGAACTGGATGGCCCACAAACCGAAGCCGGGTTGCGAGAGTGGCTGGCTCCCATCGTTGATCCCGAGGCCGCCGAAGCGCAGCAGGAAGAAGGCTTTATCGAACAGGTGCGTATGGCCATTGAGGCTGGCCACGGCGAGCAGGCAGAAGCCGCTTTGCGGCAGACCTTGCAACAGACGCCGGACAAGCACGCCATTCGCGCGCTATTGGTGGAATACTTGCTGGGTCAAGGACAACTGGATGACGCTCAGTCAGTGTTAGCGGAAGTGACCGAGGATGCGGAGCCGCTACGTCCGTTCCGTGCCCGTTTTGCCTTGCTTGAAAAGCTGGAAGGGGCAGGGCAGAGCCTGAAGGATCTGGAGGCACGGATTGTGGATGCCCCGACTCCGGAGGATCTCTACGCCCACGGTTTGCAAGCCGCTGCCGCAGGTCAATTCAGGCCGGGACTGGAGTCACTGCTGGTGTTGCTGCGTGACCATCGTGACTACAAGGATGGTGTGGCCCGTCCCGCCTTGCTGGAAGTCTTCGAGTGTTTGCCCAAGGGTGACCCGCTGGCCAGCGAATACCGTCGCAAGATGTTCAATTACCTGTACTAGGCGTGTTTCTCTCAGGCGCAGCTGTCTCCGGCTGCGCCTGATATTGGTGCCTTGCCGATCCTCGCCGACTGTACTGTCTGTCCAGTGGCACCAAAATGCCCCCTCGGCTTCTCCCTTTTCTCTCTTTTTGTGCATCCATGTGGTGCGAAATATGATTTATTGCTCCGAAGTTGTGCAGAATGAATCCTGTTTCCCTCTAAGTTATTGTTTTTCTGTTGTCTGTTAAGTGGCCTGATTCTTGTATGCCCTTATGCGGTGCATATTTCCGGCACGGGTTTGTGTTGGTGCATTCACGTTGAGGATGGATGAGGATCAGGAGACAACCATGAAAATGCTGACTGCGGTAATCAAGCCGTTCAAGGCTGAGGACGTGCGCGATGCGCTGGCTCAGGTGGGTGTTCAGGGGCTGACGATTACCGAGGTGAAGGGCTTCGGTCGTCAGAAGGGGCATACCGAGCTGTATCGAGGCGCCGAGTATGTGGTGGATTTCGTGCCAAAGGTAAAGCTGGAGCTGGCGGTACGTGAAGACCAGCTCGATCAGGCCATTGAGGCAATCATGAAGTCCGCCGGGACCGGCAAGATTGGGGACGGCAAGATCTTCGTGAGCGATCTTGAGCAGGTTATTCGTATTCGTACCGGGGAAACCGGTCAGGAAGCCATTTAAAGGGGAAGGACTGATGAAAAAACTGTTTGCTGTACTGTTAATGCTGCCTTCCCTGGCGATGGCGGAAGGCCTGGATACCGGCGATACCGCCTGGATCCTCACTGCTACCGCGCTGGTGTTGTTCATGACGTTGCCAGGTCTGAGCCTGTTCTATGGTGGTTTGGTGCGTAGCAAGAATGTGCTGTCGGTGCTGATGCAGTGTTTTGCGATTACCTGTGCCGTGTCATTGGTGTGGCTGATTGCCGGTTACTCTCTGGCCTTTTCCGATGGCGGCAGCATGAATGCCTGGATTGGCGGGCTGCAGCATGTGTTCTTCGACGGCATTACCCGCGACAGTCTGGAAGGGACTCTGCCAAAAAGCCTGCATGGTCTGTTTCAGATGACCTTTGCGATTATCACGCCCGCCTTGATCATCGGTGCCTTTGCCGAGCGCATGCGCTTTGGTCCCATGTTGGCGTTTTCGGTGCTGTGGTTGCTGGGTGTCTACATTCCGGTTTGTCACTGGGTGTGGGGCGGCGGCTGGCTGGCTCAGCTGGGGGTGTATGACTTTGCGGGCGGTATCGTTGTCCACATTACCGCCGGTGTGGCCGCACTGGTGGCGGCCAAGGTGCTGGGTAACCGCAAGGGCTTCCCGACCCAGGGCATGATGCCGCATAACATGACCATGACGGTGACGGGCGCAGGGATGCTGTGGGTCGGCTGGTTCGGCTTCAATGGGGGCTCTGCGGTTGCGGCCAATGGTGATGCCGCCATGGCCATGCTGGTAACACACATTTCCGCTGCTGCAGGCTCGCTGGCCTGGATCACCATGGAATGGAAGAAATTCGGCAAACCCTCCGCGCTCGGCATCGCCACCGGTATGGTTGCCGGGCTGGGTACGATTACCCCGGCCTCGGGTTTTGTTGGTCCGGCCGCGGCACTGGTGATTGGCCTTTCTGCTGGTGTGATCTGCTTCTATGCGGTGATTTTCATCAAACACAAACTCAAGATCGACGATTCTCTGGACGTCTTCCCGGTGCACGGGGTCGGTGGGATTCTCGGTACCTTGTTTGCCGGCGTGTTTGCGTCCACTGAACTGGGACTGTTCTCCGGGTACGGTTTTGCCAAGCCCGAGTACACCATGCTGGACCAGCTTGGTGTCCAGGCACTGGGCGTGGTGGCAACCTTCGTTTACACCGCGATCGTGACCTGGGTGTTGCTCAAGCTGGTTGGGCTGTTCTCGACGCTTCGTGTTGACGCGGATGAGGAAACCCAGGGGCTGGATATTGCCCTGCACGAGGAACGGGGTTACGACCTCTGATTCTGCCCCGTGGCAGACAGAAAAGACCCGGCCCTGCGCCGGGTTTTTTTGTCCCTATCAGAGCACAGAAGGGCTATTGCCACCCCCCGGGGCTTTGTATAAGGTACGGGTAAGTTTCGAACGCTCGTTTGAATTGGCTGCGTATAACCTGCCCTGTAACGAGATGGCGTCGAAGCCATAACGATAGTTAAGGAGAGATAAGAATGAGCCTGGAATTTCTGTCTGACGAGTGGTTTGCAAAAGTTAAGGAACTGCGTGACGGTGCTGGCAACGTTGAGGCCCCGGCTGCCTTGGCGGACCTGGTGATCAACATCACCGTGTCTGCTGACGGCGGTGACAAGGAGCTGGCCCTGGTGGGTGGCATGATCGAGGAAGGCCATCACGCTGATGCGCCGACCACCATGATTCTGCCGGCCGATCTGGCCAAGCGCATCTTCATCGAAGGTGACCAGTCTGCTGGCATGCAGGGCTTCATGAGCGGCCAGATTCGCATCGAAGGCGACATGAGCAAGCTGATGGCGCTGCAGACTGCTCAGCCGTCTGCGGATCAGGTTGCCCTGATGAAGCAGATCCAGGACGTGACTGCCTGATTCTTTCGGTAGTTAACACCTGACAATGCCCGCCTCGTGCGGGCATTGTTGTTTTGGGTCATGGGCTATCAACAGCCTGCTAGGGGGCAGGGCTGTCTGTCAGTCGCTGCGCATGATTCAGGTTTTGCAGCGGGGTGCCGACCGCCACGGGCTGTACTGCCAGAGTCTCCAGCCAGCCATAGGCGCTGCGTCCACCGTTGTCGAGATAGTCCGTCAGAGAGGTGCGCCACTGCTGCGCGTGCAGAGACAGGCACAGGGGCTGGCGCCGTATCGGGTCCTGGGCCACGCAGACATGTCCAATGGCCGCCTTGGCCAGCAGATCAGCGGCCATGGAGGCGGGAGGCTGAAGCAGGTCGCAAGGCAGGCACAGACATAGCCCCTCGCAGGCCTGGAATGCTGCTTCCAGCCCGGCCATGGGCCCCGGGAAATCCGGCCGCAAGTCTTCCACCACCTGATCTGCCCACTGCCGGTAGAGCGCCTGATTACGATTGGCGCTGATCACGACCCGCTGCGGGCGAGGCGCAAGATGCTCCAGTAGATGGGCAATCAACGGCTTGCCATCCACCTCAAGCAATCCCTTGTCGGCCCCCCCGACCCGAGAGCCTTTACCCCCTGCGAGAATAATGAGTGTGTAGTCATGCATGGTCCGTGTCCGTTGGGTTCCGCCCGTGAATCGGCTATGCTCTGCGGCCGTGCCATGGCCTGTTGGCACGCGCCGAATCCAGGATAATACGTGAAGAGTGCCCGTTCCCATCTTACCGACTTGAGCCGTTTTGCGCCGCTGCTACCGGGCTATCAGCCCCGTGAGCCCCAGCTGCAAATGGCCGACGCGGTGGAAAACACCATTGGTGGGGGCTCCACCTTGATGGTAGAGGCGGAGACCGGCACCGGCAAAACCCTGGCTTATCTGGTACCCGCATTGCTTTCTGAAGGCCCTACGTTGGTGTCAACGGGGACCAAAAGCCTTCAGGACCAGTTGTTTTTCAAAGACCTGCCATTGGTGCGCAAGGCATTGGGATTGCCCCGCAAGGTGGCCTTGCTGAAAGGGCGCGCCAACTATCTGTGCCCTTATCGTATGGAGCTCCATCAGCAGGAAGCCCGTTTTCTTACCCGTGAAACTGCTGAGCAAATGCAGGTGGTCGCACACTGGGCCAAGCGGACCCGTACTGGTGATATCGCTGAATTGCAGCAACTGCCAGAAGATGCGCCGATCTGGCCGTGGGTCACCAGCACCGCTGATAACTGCCTGGGCACGGAATGTCCCAGTTATCAGGATTGCCCCTTGATGAAAGCCCGCAAGGAAGCCCAGGAAGCCGATCTGGTGGTGGTCAATCATCACCTTTTCTTTGCTGACGCAGCCTTGCGGGGGAGTGGTGCTGCCTCGGAATTGTTGCCCAGCGCCAATACGGTGATCTTTGACGAAGCCCATCAGCTTCCTGAAATTGCGGCGGCATTTTTCGGCGATACCCTGAGTACCCGACAGGTGCAGGAGCTTGGCCGTGACAGTCTGTCTGAAGCGGGGCATACGGCCGCGGATCTTGCTCGCTTGAACCAGCTGGTTGCGGCAGTGGACAAGGGCTGTATGGACCTGCGCCTGAGTCTGGGCGAGATGGAGCGGCGAGCACCCTGGTCGGAAGTGTGCGAGTCCGATGCGGTGATTGAAGCGGGCGATGCCCTGCTGACTGCGCTGCGTGAGCTGGAAGTCTTTTTGGGGCCCCTGGCCAAGGCCAGCCGTGGCATGGAGGCCTGCGCCCGCCGGGCCAGTGAGCAAGTGGATTGTCTGGCGGCTTATCTGAAGGGAGACCAGCCTAACCGGGTCTACTGGTTTGAAACCTTCAAGCGAACGGCGGTGCTGCACAGCACACCTTTATCGGTGGCCGCCCAGTTGCGGGCCCAACGCGAGCGTCATCCTTGCAGCTGGATTCTCACGTCGGCCACCTTGTCGGTGGGAGGGCGGTTTGAACATATCCAGAAACGGTTGGGGCTGGATAGCGCCGATACCCTGCGGTTGGAAAGCCCGTTCGATTTCAAGAAGCAGGCGGTCTTTTATGCGCCAGAAGGGCTGCCGCCTCCCCAGGACCCGGATTATACCCGTCAGCTCACCGAGCAGATGATTCCGGTAATCGAGGCGGCCGGCGGTCGCACTTTTTTCCTTTTTACCAGTCACAGAGCATTGCGTGAGGCGGCTGCTATCCTGCGCACCCGTTTGGAATATCCGTTGCTGGTGCAAGGTGAGTCCGGGCGGCGGGAGTTGCTGGAAACCTTTCGCGAGAAAGGCAATGCGGTGCTGCTGGGCACCAGCAGCTTTTGGGAAGGCATTGATGTCCGCGGTGAAGCGCTAAGTTGCGTTATTATCGACAAGTTGCCCTTTGGCTCGCCCGGCGATCCGGTAGCCGCTGCGCGAATTGAGCACATCAACCGTAATGGCGGCAATGCGTTTCGCGATTACCAGTTGCCTCAGGCGGTGCTGGCTCTGCGCCAGGGCGCGGGGCGTCTGATTCGGGATCCGAAGGACACCGGGTTGTTGGTGGTGGCTGACCCTAGGTTGCTGACCAAAAGCTACGGCAAGTTGTTCGTCAACAGCCTCCCGAACATGACCCGCACCCGTAAGCTGGATGTGGTGAAGCGATTTTTCGATTACCTGGCCCGGCAGGGGCAGGAGACAGAACAGGCACAATCATGACGCGAATTCTTGCCCTGGAAACAGCGGGCGAAACCTGCTCCGTGGCACTGCTGGATGGCAGTGAGGTGCTGGAAAAATTTGAAATGGCACCACGCAAGCAAACCGAGCTGGTGCTGCCCATGGTCGAGTCGTTGCTGGCGGAAGCCAGTGTGTCGCTGGCGCAGCTGGACGGCATTGCCTTTGGCCACGGACCCGGTGCGTTTACGGGTGTGCGAGTGGCGGCGGCGGTGACGCAGGGGTTGGCCTTTTCAGCGGACCTGCCGGTGGTTGGAGTATCGACGTTGGCTGCCTGTGCCCTGAGCGTGCAGACCCAGGCGCCCAGCCCGAAGGTAATTGCGGTTTTTGACGCGCGCATGGGAGAGCTCTATCTCGGTGCCTATCGGGTTGACAACGGCAAGCAGGCGGTCGTGCTTGAGGATGGCCTGTTTCGCCCCGATGCGTTACCCGAACTGGACGGCGACGACTGGCTTATCGCGGGCTCTGGACTGGTACACGAGGAAGCATTGCTGGCGTGCTATGGCGCAAGCCGCTGCATTCCTGACGCCCACCCCCATGCGCAAGCGGTGGCGGTGCTGGCATTATCTAGCTTTGAGCGTGGCGAAGGCGTCCGTGCTGATCTGGCACAGCCGGTTTACCTTCGCGACCAGGTGATACAGGGAGCTGTTCGATGAGTAACTGGGATCTGCCCAACGTCCATGTGCTGGATGTGACGGTGCCTGCTGAAGCCATTGATGTCATGGGGCATGTAAACAATACCGAATACCTGCGCTTCATGGAGCAGATCGCCTGGCACCATACCACCGTGCTGGGGCTCGGTTGGGATCTCTACCAAAAGCTCAATCGTGGCATGGTGGCTCGCCACACCGAAGTGGAATACCTGGCGCCAGCCTTCGAAGGGGAAAAGCTACAGGTGGGAACCTGGATTATCGAGAATGATCAGCGAATCAGCATTACCCGTCGCTACCAGATCATTCGCGAATCCGATGGCGTGACCCTGTTGCGAGGCAAAACCCGCTGGGTCTGTGTCGCTCTGGATTCTGGCAAACCGAGGCGCATGCCCCCTGAGTTTTTACAGGGCTACAAGGTAACCGCCAGCGAAAAATGAATGCAGGGTATGTCTCTGGCATGCCTGCTGATCTTTCTTGATTGTAGTAGAAAGGATTTTCCATGGATTGGTTTCAGGCACTGGTGCTGGCCCTTATTCAGGGGCTGACCGAGTTTCTTCCCATCTCCAGTTCGGCGCACCTGATTCTGCCTTCCGAAGTCCTCGGCTGGCCGGATCAGGGCCTGGCCTTTGATGTGGCGGTGCACGTTGGCACCCTGGTGGCGGTGATGGCCTATTACCGGCGTGACCTGCTCGCCATGTTGGGTGGGGCGGGGCAGGCAGTCAGTCAACGACGCATGAACCAGGATCTGAGACTGGCATTGCTGGTGGGGCTTGCCACGGTTCCTGCGGTGGTGTTCGGCTTTCTGGGCGATGACTGGATTGAACGGGAACTGCGCTCGGCGCTGGTGATCGCGATTACCACCTTGCTGTTCGGCGCGTTGCTGTGGCTGGCCGATGCCTATGGCAAGCGCTCCCGGGCGCTCACAACCCTGGGTGTGGCGGGGGCATTGTTGATCGGTTTCGCCCAGGCTCTGGCGCTGATTCCCGGCACGTCGCGCAGTGGTATCACGATTACGGCTGCGCTGGCGCTGGGATATCGCCGCGAAGAGGCGGCCCGGTTTTCCTTCCTGCTGTCCATTCCGGTCATTCTTGGTGCCGCGCTGCTCAAGAGCAAGGATCTGCTGGAACAACAACTGCCCGTGGATTGGGGAATGATGGCCCTGGGAGCGGGTGTCAGTGCAGTAACCGCCTACCTGACCATTGTGTTCTTCATCCGTTTGCTTGAGCGTATCGGCATGCTGCCATTTGTGATTTACCGCTTGATCCTGGGTGTGGCGCTGCTGGTATGGCTGGCCTGACTTGGTGAGTAAAGCGGCACTGGGACTATTACCGGGTTGCCCGGAGGGGCTACCCGGTGAGGCCGTTGCCGACGAGCTGTCGGCGCAAGCGCAGGGCCATTCACTGGTCATGGGCTGGTATCAGGATGCCCTGGCACTGTGGGTCCCCGGGGGCAAGGAAACGCCGCTCAGCGTAAATTTTACCGATGGCAAGCAAGGCTACCGCCTGAGCCCGGAACGGGTGCGCCACGAGCGCCTGATCAAGGCGCTGGGCAAGCCCCGTGATGACCGCCACCAGATCCTTGATGCGACTGCCGGTCTTGGCCGGGACGCCGCCCTCATGGCGCAGGCGGGGTTTGATGTCACTCTTGTTGAACGCTCCCCCTATATCCATGCCATGCTGGAAGATGGCCTGCGCCGAGCGCCTCCGGCCCTGTCGGCAAAGATGACGCTACTGCCGTGTCAGGACAGTGTTCAGGTGCCAGCGGATGTCTGGCATGCCGTGTATCTCGATCCCATGTTTCCTGCCCGCGAGAAAAGCGCCGCCGTAAAGAAAGATTTGCGCTGGCTGCAGGTGTTGTGTGCGTATCCTCAACCTGCAGAAGAAGAGGCGCTGCTTGCCTGGGCGATGTCATTGCAGCCGCACAGGGTCGTTGTGAAACGACCTGGCAAGGCGCCTGATCTGGCCGGTAAAACACCAGGATTTAGCCAGAAGGGTAAGGCTGTGCGTTTTGATGTTTATCTCATGGGCTAGGGATTTCTCCGGCACCTTTTCTCCTTCTCTCCATTATTTGTTCTACTCCCCATTTCCTGATGGTCAGTGTGCCAGCAATCGTTGTATTGATAACTGGTTCACTTTTTTGGGAGAAGGCCATGAAGGGGATTTATGTGGGGCTGCTCGTGCTGGCAGTGTCATCGCACGCATTGGGGGATGCCTACGTCAGACTCGGTTATGCCTATTCTGATTTTAGAAGTCAGGATATGGCTATCAAACATGATGGTTATGATCAGATCACGATGGAAAATTATGACCCGGGGGGGGATGAGCTCATCGTTTTGAGTGCGGGTTACTTTGTTACGCCACATTTTCGCGCGGAGCTGGCGCTTGATCTGGGGCTCGGTGATGCGGATACCGATCAGGTTACCTATACCCGTAATGATTCAGTGACCGGTACGGTTACCGCGGAGGTTTATAGTCGCGTATTTATGGTGAACGGGTATTTTCACTTCAGAGACGCCCAGGCTGGAGGTTTTTTTGATCCTTACATTGGCGGTGGCCTCGGACTGGCGGTGAATCGCTTTGAGGCTGTCAGTACCCGTATTCCTACTACCAGTGCGACGATAAACGACAGCGACGACACGGACTGGGCAATTCGTCTGGGTGGTGGCTTGATGTATTGGTTCACGGATCATATCAGCACGGATTTATCGATTTATTATCTTGATGCTGGATCGGTAACCACTGAGGATCGCGCCTTTAAGGAAGGGGTGAGTGTGCCCTTTGCCGAAGGGATGGAACTGGATCTCGAGAGTTTTAATTACTCTCTGGCATTACTTTATCGATTCTAAATGGGATGTGAGCCAACGCAGCCCTAAGGGCTGCGTTGGCTCTGCTTACCCCTGGAGGCGGGTGACACGCTGAATAGCATCGCTGATGTCGGCGCTAAGGATCCGCCGTGCTTCATCGTCCAGTGCTTCAAGCTTGCTATCGAAGTTGAGTTGCCCGTTGTCATCAGGAGTCACCAGTCCAGTGCTGTATAGCTGACTGATAAAGTGTTTGATAACGACCTTGTCAAAAAACTCTGGTGAGTTGAACTCGTAAAGTAATGACAATCGCTGCGCGGTCTGGTGCGCCAGTTCACCCAGTTGATCCGCAGTCAGAATACCTGAGCCTCGCTGAACCAGCAGGCGAATAGTCAGGTAGTAACGCTCCAGGGAGGGCAGGACGGTTTTGCCCAAGTGATTGAGCATGTCTGCCTCGTGGGTGTGCAAGGCAGCTCCCATCAGGCTGTCGCCTTGGCGACGGACAAGTTTACAGCGTTCCAACACTGACGCGACTTCTTCTACTGCCTGTGACAGTTCATCACCTTCGTCCCAATGCAGGAAGTACTCATTACGCAGGAAGGGGTAGAGCAGGCGGACCATATTCTGCAACACGTCCATGCGGATCTCGCGGGCGTTCATCACCAGAGAGCAGACCAGGCCAGGGAGTACAAACAGATGCAGGCTGTTGTTTCGCACGTAGGCCATCTGCAGGGCGCTTTTCTGGTCGGTCGTAACCACATCTCCGAGCTGGTGCTTGATACGAATCAGGAAGTCGTTATCCAGCCCGTAATCGATAATTTCCTGGGCATCAGTGCAGCCTAGCGCCGCCGTATCGCTGTACGGCGCCAGTTTCAGCAGATCAATATACAGGCTCAGTTGCTGGTGCAGCTGGCCGATGTCCATGGTGTGTTTGGGCGAGGCCAGCAGGGCAAGGCTCAGCAGATTGATGGGATTGGCTACCGCTGCGGCATTGATGGACTCCACCACATCCTGACCGAGTTCATTCACCACGTGCTTGAACCAGGGTGGATTCTCTGTCGAGCCAAGCGATTCGTTGCGCCAGTTATGGTGATGCTGGTCCAGATAGTCCACCAGTTTAATGGGCTCGCCAAAGTTAACGTGGACCTGGCCAAAGTAGCTGCGCAGGACAGACAGGGATTTCATCAGCCCGAAAATGGATTCTTTCTGTTTCTTTTCGCCGTGCAACTCTCCGATATAGGAACCGGATTCGATGACTTTCTCGTAACCAATATAGACTGGTACGAAGGCGATGGGTTTACGCGAGTCACGCAGGAAACTGCGCAGGGTCATGGCGAGCATGCCGGTGCGAGGCTTCAGCATCCGGCCACTGCGGCTACGCCCCCCTTCGACAAAGTATTCAATAGAGAAACCACGGGCAGTGATCGTGTGCAGGTATTCGCTGAACACACTGGCATAGAGCGGATTATCGCGGAAGCTTCGACGCATGAAGAAGGCGCCACCACGGCGAAGGATGGTGCCCACCACCGGCAGGTTAAGGTTGATGCCCGCGGCAATGTGCGGGGGCACCAGCCCGTTACGGAAGACCACAAAAGACAGCAGCAGGTAATCGATGTGGCTGCGGTGACAGGGCACATAGATCACCTCGTGATCACCGGCGACCTTGGTCAGGTTGTCCATGTTGTACAACCGGATACCGCCGTACAGCCGGTTCCAGACCCAGTTCAGAAACAATTCCAGGGAACGGATCACCGTGTGGGAATAGTCAGCGGCGATTTCCATCGCGTAACTGCGGGCTTTCGCCTCCAGTTTGTCCTTGCTGACGCCCTGATTTCGGGACTCTTCTTCAATGACGGCCTGAACGGAAGGGTCGTCAACTACAGTGTTGACCAGGGTACGACGGTGGGAGAGATCCGGGCCAATGGCGGCCTCTTTCTGGCGGCGGAAATGGACCCGCAGAATTCTTGATGCCTTGCGTACGGCCTGTTCGTCAGTCTCGCATTCATCCACCAGCTTGCGAAGTGACATGGGGCGACTGAACTGCACATACAGCTGGCGCCCCTGGGTGACGATGATGAAGAATTTCTTGATAAAGCCGGCAGGGGACCAGTTATCTGAAAACAACAGGCGCCAGAATGAACTTTCCTTCTCGGGGCGTCGCCCCCAGAACACTGAGACCGGCACCAGTTGCACATCCGCGCCAGGCGTTTCGCGGAGCGCTGCCACCAGTTTTTCCAACCGGGGAGGGGAGATCGGACTGCGCTGGCGGCGATTACCGAATTGACGACGGTAGAGCTGGAAATAGCTGTGGCGAAGGCGCGTCTGCCCCAGCGTCAAGCCGCCCAGTGCGGAAGAAAGCCCCAGGCGTCGCGCAGACTGGTCAGCCGCGGCAGCGTCTGATGCCGAGCGTTCGCGCAGCACATAGACCACCGGGGTATTGGGGGCCAGTTGCAGGTCATCCACATTGCCGGGCAGGGCGTTAGCACGTGTACACAAGCGCAAGAAAATGCGGATCAGGAAAAAGGCCAGTCGGTCCAGGCCAAACCAAGGATTCATAGTGGCTATCAGGTGACTAATGTGTGCCAAGTTTAGCGAAAGGGGGCTGGCGCGAACACCAATGGATATTTCAATTTGTTTCAAATTGGCGCTCTTTTCCCACACTATGGCTACGGGTTAGCGCGGTTGCCTGCTAAAATGCCTGTCGACCTTAACCGGGTATCCAAGGAGTCGCAGGTGTCTACACCGCAAGCGGGGATCTTCGATCGCAGTTATCAGTACCACCTTTTTTTCGAGCTGAGCCTTGGCAGTGGCCGGGATGAACAGGCCATCCGCAGGGCGTTGGCGGCACTGAATGCCCTGAAAAGCGAGCAGACGCCGGTAATTCTGGCGCTGGGGCCGGAATTGTGGAGCCGACTTGATACTCGCTTCAGCTTTCCGCCATTTTCTCTTGAGGGCCATGTGCCGGCAACCCAGGGTGATCTGTGGGTCTGGGTACAGGGCAAGAGCCGCAGCGATGTGTTCGATACCGGACTCAAGGTGCGAGACCTTGTCGATGAGGTCTTTAGTACCCAGCTGGAACTGAATGGTTTCGTTTATCACGATATGCGTGATCTGACCGGTTTCGTGGATGGTATCGGTAACCCCTCTGGCGAAAAAGCGGAAAAGGCGACCTTTATTGCCGAACCTCATCCTGGTGCCGGAGGGAGCTGGTTGCTGACACAGAAGTGGGTTCATAACCTTAAGGCCTTTAACGAACTGGGCGTCCCTGATCAGGAAAAAGTGTTTGGCCGAACAAAGGTGGATGCCGTGGAGTTTTCTCCGGAGGATATGCCGGAGGATTCCCATGTGGGGCGTACTGATGTGGACCGCGATGGTGTCCCTCAAAAAATGTGGCGTCGCTCGGTGCCATACGGAGACACGACTGAGCATGGTCTCTACTTTGTGGCTTTTGCCTGTGAGCTTGACCGTCACGACTACCTGTTACGGCGTATGTATGGCATTGCGGATGATACCGTGCGTGATCGCCTGCTGGACTTCAGTCGGCCGGTAATGAGTTCGTGGTGGTATGTGCCGACGCAGGCGTGGATTGATGGGGTTAGTTAACAGTGAATAGTGCGCGGGTTCAGGCCCGTGCCGCACACAGATCAGAGGCCGCGCCCATGCTTGGGCGCGGCCTTCTTGTTTCTGGATAGAGAATTAATGTTTTTCGCTGGAGTCTTCGTCGTTGGCGGCATCCAGCCAGATGAACAAGGCGAAACAACCAGCAAACAGGAAGATGCCACCAATAACGGCAATGCTGGCGATGACCATTGTGTCTGTGTACATGGGTTACCCTCCCTGAATTCTCGCTTTCAGCATAGACCTGGAATCCCAAACTACCATGATCCACGTCAGATCCTGAGTGATTCTCTCGATGCCATTGCGAATTCTCACAAACGAAAGAGGCCACGCCCAAGGTATGGGCGCGGCCTCTGATCTGTGTGCGGCACGGGCCTGAACCCGCGCGGTATCCCTTCGATCAAGC
>OBIY01000101.1_pt1 | contig 35383 bp, 29 predicted proteins | sample 1519841 | NCBI WGS metagenome assembly OBIY01 (sample SAMN03019774, study PRJEB22545) | beach sand metagenome | biome: beach; feature: sea beach; material: beach sand | place: USA: Municipal Pensacola Beach, FL | collected 2010-07-30 | depth 30-40 cm m
CTGTGCCGATATAGATATCTGTTATTTGATCAATACTGACTCCACCGTGGAGCAGCTGGCCGCCCACATTGCTGAGCAGCTTGCGGTAGAGGCGCCCGGCAAGCACTTCCGGGTGCGTGCCTTCGAGGGGGTTGGCAAAGGGGCCATCGCCGAAGCGGGCGAGGATCTGCCCGGCCGAACCCAATCGGGCTGGCTGGCCGGTTCTGCCGTAATCTAGGGCCTGTCTGCAGGAGCCATGGGCACATCCAGCCGGATCCCCATGGGAGCATCGCCCCCTGCAGACAAAGGGCGGGGGCGAGCGGCGTGGCGGCCCATTACTCCTGCGAGAGAATGCTTTCTGCCTCTTCCTGAATCAGTCGACGCAGCCAACGATGAGCCACGTTGTGGTGCAACAATGATGACCAGGCCATCTTCAGCTCGAACTCCGGGATATCGAAAGGCGGCTGCTTGATCAGCAGCCGGGGATTCTGTGCCTGCATTTTCGCCACCCGGGACGGCAGGGTCGCCACCAGATCATTGTTCATCGCCAGCAACGCCGGCATCTGATAGTGGCGGGTAAAAATACTGATCTTCCGGCTCTTGCCCAGCAACTCCAGGGCATGATCAATCCAGCCAAGCCCGCCCAACTTCTCGGGATTCATGCCAAAGCCAACACCAAACCCGGTTTTCGACACCCAGATATGCTGAGCCGACAGGTAGCTCTCCAGATTGAAATCCATGGCAATGGGGTTGTCGCGATTCAGCAGACAGGAAAACGAATCTTTCCACAGATTCACCTGATGAAATGATCCTGGCATCTCGTTGAACCGGTTCACCGCCATGTCTACCCGGCCCTGCTCCATATCCTGATAGCTCACATCCGAGGGGGTCAGAAAATCCAGAACCACATCGGGCGCTTCTGCCCGCAGCCGCCGCACAATATGCGGCACCAGAGTCGCCTCGGCATAATCACTGGTCATGATCCGGAACACCCGGCGACTGGCTTCCGGCCGAAAAATATCTTCCGGGACGAACAACTGCTCTGCCTGGGCAAGGATTTGCCGAACCAACGGCCGTAACTCCTGGGCTCGCTCGGTGGCAGTCATCCCCTCGCTGGTTCGAATCAGCAGGGGGTCACCGAACATTTCCCGCAACCGTTTAAGTGAGTTACTCATGGCAGGCTGGGTAATCCCCAACTGCTCGGCAGCCCGGGTCACATTTTGCTCACGCAACAGCACATCCAGGTACTTGAGCAAGTTCAGGTCTGCGCTGGCAATATTCATTGCTTGAATAACCTATCAAATCCACATCATTGAAATGGATTCTAACACCCGGCCCGCCCGCCCTGCCCGAACTATTTGTGGGCATGGCGCGCCACGCCTTAGTGCAAGACTTCGAGACCTCTCATGACAGGTGTTAACCACGTCCCCCTTTGCACTAATGGCAACCTGCCAGTATCGCCTGATAACAAAAAAATGCGTAAGGTGTGGACACATGTAGATCACGGTGCGGCACAGTAATACAAGCCTGAATCTGATCCGGCACTGTTCTCACAGGTAGTGGTTTTTCCCTGTTTACCCATTTCCCGGCGGCGCAGTCGACCGCCCTGCATACCGCAAAGGCAGCCAAGCATCAGGCCACCGGGAAAGAATCAGAGGTTACTATGACAAACAACGCCACCACGCGAACCGAGAAGTTCGTGGTGCGTTTCCCTTGCGGAATGCGTGCAGAAGTGTCAACGGCGGCCAACCATAGCCATCGCAGCATGAATGCAGAAATCATTGCCCGGTTGGAGCACAGCCTGGGTAATTGGCCCGAAACCCTGCCTCAGGGAGAAACCGCCGTGCCGCAAGGTTCGGAGGAAGCGTTTTTGCTGGAGCGCTTTCGCCAGCTTTCGGTGACCAAACAGCAAGCCCTGCTTGCCCTTTTGGACTAACAGGGAAACCGACCTTTCATCTCCGGTGCGCGCCGTCAGGAAAACAATTTATGCCGTCTCGTGGCGCTTGCGCTACCATGGCAGTGCCAACTTCATGGAATGAACAGGAGCCCGGTCCGGCGTGACGGCAACACAGTCTCCCAATCCCCTGCCCACCGGCAGCGACATCTCGCTGCCCTGGCATCTGCGCCTGCCCAAGGCGCTAGAGAAGGACTTCCGCCTATACTTTCGCGCCTCAGTGGCCAAGGTCGCCCCGGGCGCTTTCCTCCTGATCGGTATCCTGTTGGCCTGTGCGATGCTGGTGGAATCTGTCGTTGGTGACGAAATCATTGCCCACTCGTGGCGTCCGCGTCTGTTTACCCTGATGATCACCGGGGGCTGCCTGCTACTGGCCCGTAACCCTCGCGGGCGCGAGTGGCTGCACCCCGCTACGCTCACACTGGGGCTTGCCATCGCCAGCACGGGAAACTACCTTGGATACACCATTTCCCACCCTCTTTCCTACACGTTCTTTCTGCATACCCCTATTGCCGTAATCATGATCTGCACGCTGATCCGGGTCCCCTTTTACCAGGCACTGGGAGGGTCTCTGATTATGATAGGCGCTCTTGGGGTTACCCTGTTTATGGATCCTTCACGTGTAGAATTCGAACCGCTGACTCTGATGTTAGTCACCCTCGCCTTTTCCAGCATGAGCCTGTTCGGTCAATACGTGTATGAACGACTGCTACGTCAGCACTTCCTGTCAGAACACGTTCTGTTTCAACACAGGGATGAACTTCACTCCGCCAACCTGATTCTGGAGAATCAGGCCACGGTGGATGGCATGACCGGGTGTATCAACCGGCGGGGTATGGAATCCCGATTGAATCATCTTTATCACCTGCTCCAGAAGCAAAGCCCTGACGCTCCTGAACGCGTGACACTGATGCTGTTTGATATCGACTTCTTCAAGCAATACAACGACACCTATGGCCACCCTGCCGGGGACGAATGCCTCAAGAAGGTCGCCAGCGTACCGCTATCCATGGTGCAGGCGGAAAAAGACTTTGTGGCACGCTATGGCGGCGAAGAATTCGTGATCGTACTGACCGATTCCAGCTTCAACGATGCGCTGGTGTTTGCCGAGCGCATGCGTAACCGCGTCGAGCAACTAGGCTTGCCACACAGCGGTTCCCGCATCAGCCAGGTGGTCACCATCAGCGTCGGGGTCGCCTGCTCAGACGGCCAGGCCGACAACGGTGCCGAACTCCTCAAGCTCGCCGACGAAGCCCTCTACCAGGCCAAAGGCGCAGGCCGTAACCGGGTGGCGCTGATGAGCAATCAGGGGCTGGTAGAAATGCTTAATTAATACCGCCGCGAGACGGTTTTCCATGTGTTTCAGGTTCCAATCAGCGCGACCACGCCGCTGTTAACTATTCATTGTTACCTGCCATCTGTGGAACTACCGTCACCGGATCCAGCTTCTCCTCAAACCAGTTGAGTCGCCAGTCCAGGTGGGGGCCAGTGGCGCGGCCGGAGGCGCCGACTTTGGCAACCGGGTCGCCCTGCTTGACGGTCTGGCCTTTTTCTACCAGTACCTCACTCAAATGAATCATGGTGGACGAGACCCCATAGCCATGATCCAGAATCAGGGTGCCTCCGGAGTAGTAATTATCGTTCTGGACCAGGGTCACCACCGCATCGGCCGGAGCCACCACCACCGTGCCGGTGGGACGGGCCACATCGACACCGTAATGGGGGCGACCCGGCTTGCCGTTGTAGACCCGCTGGCTGCCATACACGCCACTGATTCGGCCGGTCAACGGCCACTGGAAATTCGTCAGGAACGATTCGCTGTCAGAATCCGTCGCTCTGGCGGCTTTGATACCTGCGGCTTCGCGACGAATACGTTTGAGCACTGCCTCCGGGGGAGGCGCCACCGTCCGCTGGGGCACCCCTTCCACACGCTGGATGTCGTACTCACGCTGGCTCAGGGTTACCAACACTTGCTGAGTCACCTCCCCCTTTTGCAAAACCAGTGTCTGTTCCAGCGCCGCATCGCGACCGAAACCGACTGCAAAAAAACCGTCACCCGTGGTTCGCACCGGTTTGCCGGCCAAGGACACGGAGACTCCTGGCGCCACCTGACCGCGCAACAGTGTGCCCTGGGTGCGCTCACCGTTCAGGGACAATAGCCAGTCGCCGGCGAAGGCGGGACTCACCAGTAGCCATGCCGCCAGCACGGCAAGTGTTCTCATGCTTTGCAATTCCGTCTCCTGATAGATGAACCGTGACAACAGTATTTAGCCACCCTGGCTGCGAAGCCGATGAGGGAGCCCGCACGCTGGCGATAGAGCATTCCCGATGCCACATCGCTGCAAGCAAGCTCCCACTGGGGGACAACCGAACTGTGGGAGCGGTGGTTCCACCGCGAATAAAGAGCCGGCCGCAGCAAGCACGGTCGGACGACCGCCCCCACTCTGCCGTTCAGCCTCCAGCCCGCGCCTGTCAGGCAAAGGCCGCCCCATCCTCCACGTCCAGCTGCACCGGGTCCAGATGCATTTCGCCATAGCGGCGCCACACACGCGAACGGATGAACAGCTGATACAAGTCGGGGTCAAGATGATGGTTATCGCGCATGCGCTGCATGATCGCCAGCGCTTCGCTGAGTTTCAACGGCGTCTTGTAGGGTCGCTCTTTGGCGGTCAGCGCCTCGAACACATCGGCGATCGCCATGATTCTGGCAGGAATGGACATCTGCTCGCGGGTCAGGCCCAGCGGGAAGCCGGTACCGTCCATTTTTTCGTGGTGGCCACCGGCGTATTCCGGCACCCGTTTCAGCTTGGCCGGGAACGGCAGCGAGCCCAGCATGTCCAGTGTCACATCCATATGGCCATTGATGATCTGCCGCTCCTCCGGGGTGAGAGTGCCCCGGGGAATGCACAGGTTTTTCACCTCATCCTCGGTTAACAACGGGCGGCACTGCCCCCAGGCATCGGTCCAGGTTCGTTGGGCCAAATCCCGTACCCGCTGCTGATCCTCTGGGGGCATGCGCTCGCCGCCCCGATTGATTCTCTCCAAAAACGCGAGGTCAGCCGTCAGCGCATCGATTTCCTGCTCCATGCGCTCACGCAACGAAGGTTCCAGTTCCGGGGTCTGCACGCTCTCCTTTTCGTACTGGAATCGGATTTCTGCCCGCAGGGTGGCAAAGCGGCTGGCGACTTCATCAATGCGATCGTGCAGTGTATGTAATTTGGTGGACTTATCGAGCACCGAATCCGGGGTCGCCAGCTTGCCACAGTCATGCAGCCAGGCAGCCACATGCAATTCGTACCAGCCTTCCTCATCGAGCTGAAAGTCCGCGAAATCACCCTCGTCTTCACAAGCCGCCTGGGCAAGCAGCTCGGTAATCACCGGAACACGCTGGCAATGCGCGCTGGTGTGGGGGCTCTTGGCGTCAATAGCCTGGGCCAGCACCTTGATAAAGGCATCCAACAGTTCCTTGAGCTCCTGCACCTGACTGAGGTTGCTGAGCGCAATCCCCCCATAAGTCAGCAACGACTGGAAGATCAGATGGCCATGCTCAAGGCGTTGCAGGTTCCGCGGAACCGCTTTGCGGTAGAGCAGCTGCAAGACCCCTGTGACACGCCCTTCATGGTTATATAGCGGCCACAGTTGCAAGGCCTGGGCTTCAGGGACCAGTGCCTCCATCACCGCGTGATCCTGCTCGGGCAGCGTCTGTTCTGCGAGCAGCACGGTCTGGGGTTCGCCAACCTGAAAGCAGGCTTCTACCAGGCCTCCGGCATCCAGCGGCCTGAACCAGCGCGCGGCCTCCCGGAACTGGGCTGCGCCAGGCGCCCGACACAGGCAACGCAAACCCTCCCCTTCCCGGGCATCATCGTACAACCAGGCAAGCCCCGCATCGGCACCACACAGCGAACCAGCCTCCTGAAGCAGGGTATCCAGCAACCGGGGAACATCTTTTTGCTCGCTGAGATGCTGGGCGACCTTCAGCAGGCGGGGCAGCAGGGACTCATCGGTTGTCGTCTGCGTGTGCGGCACAGGCGTGGTCATGGGCTATCCAGCTCCCGTTAAACGTCCATTCTTGCCGGTCTCATCGGGCAACCGGCCTGTATCAAGCATAAGGCGGTGCTTTCATTCAGGCAAAAGGCATGTTTGTTGCCTACAATTATCAGCCGTATGTCCAATAATCACTGACAAGCGCCAACTGCGGCACTTTGCTCCTTGAAGCACAACGTCCGATTGCCTACCATCCTCCGGTTCTGAGCCAATCACCTGGATCCTTCAACCATGAGTGTCAGCTACCAACTGCCCGATGGGGCAAGCATGGAGTTTGATCAGCCGGCTTCCGCGCTGGAGATCGCCGAGCGTATCAGCAAAAAACTCGCTAAACAGGCCCTTGCCGCCAAGGTCAACGGCACCCTGATCGACGTGTATCTGCCCATCGAAACAGGCGCAACAGTCGAAATCATCACCCGTGACACCGATGACGCTCTGGAACTGATCCGCCACGATGCCGCCCATGTCATGGCTGAAGCGGTGCAGGAACTGTTCCCCAACACCCAGGTGACCATTGGCCCGACCATTGAAAACGGCTTTTACTACGACTTCCATCGCGAAGAGTCGTTCACCCCGGAAGACCTCAAAGCCATTGAAAAACGCATGCAGGACATTGTGCGTCGCAACGAGGAAATCCGCCGTGAAGTCTGGGACCGCGACGAAGCCGTGCAGTTCTTCCTCGACAAGGGCGAGGAGTTCAAGGCGGAAATCATCCGCGACCTGCCCGCCGATCAGGAAGTGAGCCTCTACCGTCAGGGCGATTTCATCGACCTGTGCCGTGGGCCCCACCTGCCCAGCACCAGCAAACTGGGGGATGGATTCAAGCTGACCAAGGTCGCCGGTGCCTACTGGCGCGGCGATGCCACCAAAGCTCAGCTGCAGCGTATCTACGGCACCGCCTGGCGCGACAAGAAAGAACTGAATGCCCACCTCAAACAGCTTGAAGAAGCGGCCAAGCGCGATCATCGCAAGCTGGGCAAGGAAATGGACTTGTTCCACCAGCAGGAAGAAGCCCCCGGGATGGTGTTCTGGCACCCCCGCGGCTGGGCGATCTGGCAAAGGGTGGAACAGTACGTACGCAAGGTGTACCGCAACAGCGGCTACCAGGAAGTACGAGGCCCGCAGATCATGGACGTGAGCCTGTGGAAGCGCTCCGGACACTGGGACAACTACCAGGAAAACATGTTCTTCACCGAATCCGAAAAGCGGACCTACGCGGTGAAGCCCATGAACTGCCCGGGCCATGTCCAGATCTACAACGCAGCCCTGCACAGCTACCGTGACCTGCCGATCCGCTACGCGGAGTTCGGCGGCTGCCACCGTAATGAACCTTCTGGCGCGCTGCATGGCATCATGCGAGTGCGAGCCTTTACCCAGGACGACGGCCACATCTTCTGCACCGAAGACCAAGTCGAAGCCGAAGTGACCGCTTTCCATAGCCAGGCCATGGCCGTCTATGCCGATTTCGGCTTCGAGAATATCTCGGTCAAGCTGGCCCTGCGCCCGGAAAAACGCATCGGCACTGACGAAGCATGGGACAAGGCGGAAAACGGCCTGCGGGCGGCCCTGAGCAATGCGGGTGTCCAGTGGGAAGAACTGCCCGGCGAAGGCGCCTTCTACGGCCCCAAGATCGAATACCACCTCAAGGATTCCATCGGCCGTGCCTGGCAGATGGGCACCGTGCAGTTCGACCCCATGATGCCTGAGCGCCTGGACGCGGAATACGTGGATGAGCACTCCCAGCGCCAGCGCCCGATCATGCTGCACCGCGCCATCGTGGGCTCCATGGAACGCTTTATCGGCATCCTCATCGAGCACCACGCCGGCCACCTGCCGCTGTGGCTGGCCCCGGTACCGGTGGTGATTGCCACCATTACCAACGCCGCCGATGACTACGCCGAAACAGTGAAAGCCAAACTGGAAGCCGCCGGCGTGACCGTGGAAATGGATCTGCGTAACGAGAAAATCGGTTACAAGGTGCGCGAACACTCCCGCGCCAAGGTGCCGGTGATTCTGGTGCTCGGCAAACAGGAAGAGGAAGAGCAGCAGGTGGCCATTCGCCGTCTGGGCTCACAGGCGACCGAGACCTTCGCCCTGGACGAGGCCGTGGCCAATCTGGCCGCAGCCACCCGTATGCCGATCTGATCGAGGCCGCTGCAGGGGCGTCGCCGGGGTGCGAATCGAGGGCCATCGAGGATAACCTTGACCCGCGTCGCCTCTCATGCGGCGCCCCTAAGGCCGATTGACTCGCCCCGGAGGCGTCATGTTCAAAGACAATGAACACCAGCCCGAAGGCTTTCAGCTTCCCCTGAAGGAAGCCCTGGACAACCTCAAATACAACGCTGAGGGGCTGGTTCCTGCCATTGCCCAACAGCATGACACTGGGGAAGTTCTGATGATGGCATGGATGAACCGCGATGCCATCGAGGAAACCCTGGCAACCGGGCGCGTCTGCTACTTCTCGCGCTCCCGCGGCAAACTCTGGCGTAAGGGCGAATCTTCTGGCCAGATGCAAATGCTGAAAGCACTGCGCATCGACTGCGACGCTGACACCTTGCTGGTCAGCGTGGATCAGACCGGCCCCGCCTGCCATACCGGCCGCCGCGACTGCTTCTACTGGAAAGCCGACACCGCCAGCGTGACCATCGACAAAACGCCGATCATCGATCCGAAAGAGCTTTATAAAAAATGAGCCTCAAGCTGCACAACACCCTGACCGGGCAAAAGGACGACTTCATTCCGCTGGACCCCAATCGCATCACCCTGTATGTGTGCGGCCCCACGGTCTATAACTTCGTCCATATCGGCAACGCCCGCCCGGTGGTGGTGTTTGATGTGCTGTACCGCCTGCTGCAGCGGCTCTACCCGGAAGTGGCCTATGCCCGCAACATCACCGACATTGATGACAAGATCATCGCGGCGGCGGCGGAGAATGGCGAAGACATCGGCGAACTTACCGAGCGCTTCAGCGCGGCGTTCCTCGACGACATGGCCGCCCTGAACGCCAAAACTCCGAACATCATTCCCAAGGCCACCGATCACATCCCGGAAATGCTGGCGATGATCGAAACACTGGTGGAAAAAGGCCACGCCTACGAGGCGGATGGTCAGGTGCTGTTCGCGGTGGAATCCATGCCCGACTACGGCAAGCTGTCCGGCCGCAAACTGGAAGACATGCTCGCCGGCGCACGGGTGGAAGTGGCCGACTACAAGCGCCATCCTGGCGACTTCATTCTCTGGAAGCCCTCCACCGAGGAACAGCCCGGCTGGGACTCCCCCTGGGGCCGTGGCCGTCCCGGCTGGCACATCGAGTGCTCCGCCATGATCCACAAACATCTGGGCGATGTGATTGATATTCATGGTGGCGGCCAGGACCTGATCTTCCCGCACCATGAAAACGAGATTGCCCAGGGCTGCTGCGCCCACGGCACCGATTACGTGCGTTACTGGATGCACAATGGCTACATCAACATCGACGGCGAGAAGATGTCGAAGTCGCTGGGCAACTTCCGGCTGGTGCGTGATCTGCTGACCCAGTACCACGGCGAGATCCTGCGCTTTGCGCTGGTCTCCAGTCACTACCGCTCGCCGCTGAATTTCTCTGCCGACGTGCTGGAAAATGCAGAGAAAGGGCTGGATACCCTTTACTACGCCCTGCTTGGGCGGGGTGAAACCGTGGAACCTGAAGCCGGTTACCAGCTGCCGGATAACCACCCGGTACTGGAAGCCCTGAAGGACGACCTGAATACCTCGGAAGCAGTCAGCGCCCTGCACGCCATTGCTGGCGAGCTGAACAAAGCGGCGCTGGCAGACAAGCCAAAGCGGAAAGCCGAATTGCTGGCCGCCGCCGACCTGCTCGGCCTGCTCACCGTCGAGCCGACCGCCTGGTTCCAGAACAAGAACGCCAGCGAGGACGGCCTCAGCAACGACGAAATCGATGCCCTGGTCGCCGAACGTACCCAGGCCAAGAAAGACAAGAACTTTGCCCGCGCCGACGAGATCCGCGAGCAACTCACCGACGCCGGTATCCAGCTGGAAGACACCCGCGAAGGGACCCGCTGGAGCCGGTAAGATCAGCTGCTATCCATAAGCTGTAAGCGATGGAAAAAAGCGACCGACAAGCTGTGCTGGGGCCTGTCGGGTTATGTGAAACCCCGCCGCAGACACCGGCCTGCTGGTGACCCCCTGCAGCGCCCAGCCCAGATCAGACAGGCGCTGCAGGAGACCCTGCTCCCACAAAGACCAACAATCGCGTAACGCGGCCGCTTTGTCTTCCGCTTACGCCACCTCCTGTCCGCGTTGTCGCTTTTCCTTGGAGCTCATCGCTGACAACGACTTTTACCACTCCAGCTGATCCATTCCCGGCAGTGCCGGCAGATCTTCGCGGCGCGCATTGGCAAAGCGCGGCTTCTCCAGTTGTTCCTTCAATCCTTCCAGCGTTTCGTAGGGCGCACGGGTCGCCACCAGGTTGGCCAACCAGACGGGCACGCTGCCACCGGGATCCACGAACGTCTCAAACTGGACACGTATCCAGCCGTCCTCCATCGGGGTCAGCACAAACTGATTATCCAAGGCGGGAATACGCACATACCCGTCCTGTTTGGGCAGGAACCCCTCGGCATTAACGCTATGCAAGATAATCGTACCCGAGCCCGATTCCTGTGTGAGGGTATTGGCGAGCACCACATCCCGGTCAGAGACCGGCCAGATGCCCTTGAAGCGCATGTGGATACGCTCCTGGTGATCCGCACTCAACCGCTCGGCGCCTTTTATCTGGAAGATCCACTCACCAAAGTTGTCCACTCCCGTCAGCACCGCCAGCACCGACGCCATGGACGCCTTGACTTCCACAATGCCCTTGAAGGCCTTCACCGGGCTATTGTCCACCTCACGGGCATAGGTGAAGATATCCCCACGTTCCTGCCCCTGATGGGTCGTCTTCCAGTCTTCCGCCCACAATGGGCCTGCCACTACCAATAGAGCCAGAAACAACGCTCTCACGATTTATTCTCCTGCCAGAAAATGCGCCAGGCATTATGCCCGGCAGTATCCCGGAGACAAGTTCCGGCCAGCGGATTGTCCCGGACACACAGTGCAACGGTGTGAACATGATGCCGTTATGCGGAGCTCAATCAGGCTGGTGGCTCTCGGGCAACACCATGCCCTTGAGTGCCGGGTAACGCACCAGTGCCTGATCCAGCTTGGCCCCCTGGTAAGCGTCACTGCCGGCCAGCTTCCGCAGGCCTTGCAGCGTTTCCTTCGGTGCCTGATTGGAAATCACATTGGCCACTGACGACACATTACCGCCCGGATCGATCAAGGTCTCGAACTCGATACGGGTCCAGCCATCATCCAGCGGCGTCAACACAAAGCGGTCGCGCAGAGCGGCCACACGCACGTAGCCATCATGTTGCGGTTCACCATCCACCTTGCGGGATGCGATAGTAATCGCGCCGCCGTCAGCGTTCTGTGTCGTCTGGGTCTGAATCAAGGCATCCCGATCCTTTGCAGGCCAGATACCTTTGAAGCGGATATAGGCTTGATCATTGTCACGCAACTCCAGCGACTGGCACTGGTACAACCATTCAGCACAGGCCTGGGCGTCGGCCAGCACCGCAAGCACGCTGAGTACCGGTGCCTTGACCTCAGTCACCCCCCGGAATGCCTTCACCGGGCTATCGTCCACGTCCTTTTCGTAGGTGCTTACCTCCGTACGTCCCTGACCCTGTTTGACCGGCTCCCAGCCGGCAGCCTGAGCCATCGACGCCCATACCAAACTGCCGACCACCAACCCTGCCGCAAACCATTTCGTAACGCCTGACCTCTCCATGTCATACTCCTTTCAAGGTAACAGGGTAGATATGACTGCAAGGAAAACTGGAAAATCCGGTGCCTCAGGCTTTATCATGCTTTTTTACATACATGTTATAACCTAACAACTCAGGATCGCGATCCGTGAAACCACTGCTGCTTGGCATTATCTGGGTATACCAGAAGGTGCTGAGTCCCTGGACAGGCAACCAATGCCGCTTCTATCCGAGCTGCTCGCACTATGCGAAGCAGGCGGTTGAGCTGCATGGTGCCGTGCGAGGAGGGACTCTGGCAGTCAAACGGATTTGCAAGTGCCACCCCTGGCATCCCGGAGGCTTCGATTACGTGCCCGGCACCGAGCCGGCAGAATCGGGAGAGGCCCCACCGTGAGCCTGCGTCACCGCACCCTCCCCCTGTTACTGATCCTGTCGCTCGGCTTTGCCCAGTTGCTGCTGGCCTGGCACGCACCGTCGCATATCTTGAGCGACGGTCATGGCCCCCACGAAGAGCTGCTGGCCCCTGCGGACTGCCAGGTATGCACCAACGGCCAAGGGCTGCTGGCACTGCCAACACTCTTTTTCCCGATAACCGCCGGGCACGTGGAGCCCACGCCGTCGGTCACGGGCCCCTCCCGGCTTCAGCGCAGTGAATCGCGCAGCCAATATCCTCCCCGCGGCCCTCCGGCCGCTGTCTGAACCGTCCCTGATTCATCCGACAGTTCCGCAATCACGGGTATCAGCCGAACTGCGGCTAGTACAGCGCCCTTGCCTGCATGGCAATACGGCGCGCTCATGCCCTGCATGAACGGTAAAGACAGAGGTAATCATGAATTTTCGACGCTTGGCCCTGGCCGGGGGCGTCGCTGCGGTGCTGAATGCGCCAGCAGCTGTAATGGCCGAAGACAACAATGCGTCTACCCAGGACGACACCGTCAATGAGCTGAAGCAGGTGAACGTCTCTGCCCTGCCACTGGGTAGCGATAGTGTCAGCACCCCCTACTCGGTGATGGACCAGCAAAGTCTTATCAGCCGAAACGAAGACACACTGGGCGAAACACTGAAGAGCGAACCGGGCGTACACAGCGATACATTCGGCGGTGGCGCCAGTCGTCCGGTCATACGTGGCCAGGGCGGGCCTCGTGTGGGCGTCCTTAATGATGGCTCGCAGGTGCTGGATGCTTCCACCATCTCCCCCGACCACGCTGTTACCGTCGACCCCATGTTGGCGCGACAGATCGAAGTGCTGCGCGGCCCCTCCACCCTTCTGTATGGAAGCGGAGCAAGTGGCGGGGTAGTAAATGTGCTGGATAACCGTATCCCCACCCAGCGCCCCCGTGACGGCGTGGAGGGCTTCGTTGGAGCCCGGGCAAACACCGTCGCCGATGAAAACGCAACTGCTGCTGGCGTGACCTTTTCCGCCACCGATCATCTGGTATTCCGGGTAGAAGGTAGCCGCCGTGATGCTGATGACTATGAGGTCAACGGCTTTGAAAGCCTGACCGTTCCGGGTACCTATGCGGAAAGCGATAACAGCAGCATTGGTGCATCGTGGATCGGGGACCAAGGGTATTTCGGCCTGGCCTATAGCTACCGCCGTGATAACTACGGTCTGCCAGGGCATAGCCATGAGTTTGAGGAATGTGAAGCCAATGGCACATCCCTCGACTGCCCCACCGAGGATCATGACCATGATCATGACCATGGCGAGGTGGTTCCCTACGTGGATCTGGCCAGCCGCCGGGTGGATGCCCGCGGCGAATACCGGAATCCCTTCGCAGGCATTGCCTCTATCCGGTTTCGGGGCAACCACACCGATTATCGCCATCACGAAATTGAAGAGGGCGAGATCGGCAGCACCTTCACCAACAAAGGTGGAGATGCGCGCCTTGAAGTGGAGCATGCGCCCTTGGGAAACTGGCGTGGCGTGGTCGGCCTGCAATACACAAACTTTGATTTCAGTTCGCTGGGGTCAGAGGCTTTTGTTCCCAGAACGGAAACCGAGTCCATTGCCCTCTTTGTGGTAGAGCAATACACCCTCAACGATCAGTGGTCATTTGAGTTTGGTGCCCGCCAGGAACACCTTACGCAAACACCGGATGCCCGTGATGGTGACACCTTGCTGAAAGTCACAGCGGATAATGCATCCTTCTCTGGCGCGGCGAACTGGGGCTTCGCGCCCGGTTACGAGCTGGTACTGTCGGCTACCCATTCCGGTCGCGCGCCTTCAGCGCAGGAACTCTATGCCGATGGTGTCCATCTGGCTACCAATACCTATGAGTGTGGCCTGCTCAGCGACTGCGGTGGTACCCCGCGGGATCTTCTGGATGATGAAATCAGCCTGAGCGCCAACCTGAATCTGCGTAAAACAGAAGGGGACTGGCTGTTCGATCTGGGGGTATTTGAAAACCGCATCAATAACTACATTTATGCCCGTACCCTGGACCAGCAGGAAGACTTCCGTCTGATCAAGTACAGCCAGCGCGACGCCACCTTTACTGGTGCCGAAGGCTCGGTGAGCTACTACGGCATCGACCGGCTTGGCATCACCGTCTTTGGTGACATGGTGCGCGCCACCTTCGATGACGGCGGCTATCTGCCTCGCATTCCTGCCAAGCGTGCCGGCACCCGACTGACGAGTTATGTTGGTCACTTTGACGGTGAGCTGGAACTCTACCGCAGTTTCGCACAGGACCAGATCGCCGGATTCGAAGAAACCACCCCTTCCTATGACATGGTGAACGCCACCCTGAGCTACCGCCTGCGCGGTGACCAGCGCTACACCTTCTTTGTGCGGGGCAACAACCTGCTTGGCGAAGAGGTATTCAATCACGCCTCCTTCCTTGCCAGCACCGTGCCGGAACCGGGTCGCAATCTCACGGTAGGCACCCGCATCGAATTTTGACGCCGCACATCACAACGGCAACTCGCCTGGCGCCTTTATCCGCCAGGCACGACAACACCGAATTGGAGAACACCATGCAACGCATGATGAAAAACCTGAAACACCACGCCGCCCTGCCCCTGTCACTGGTCGTCGCGCTGGCGATGGCTGGCTGTAATGAGACGGGCACCAGTTCATTGGGAAGCGCCGAAGACGAACATGACCACGGCAGCAGCGAACATCCCGGCCGGCTGGTCATCGCCTCCCGGGATGGCGCGGGCGACCAGCTGTACGTCTACGACCTTGAGGAAGGCGCACTTTTGCCCGGTTCCCTGGCTCTGGATAACGCACCCAGCGCACTTTACACCAGCCCTGGCAAGCGCTTTGTGCTGGCCCTCCAGCGTACTGCAAACCAGGTACAAATCGTGGATGGCGGCCTGTATTACCATGACGACCATGTTGACGAAGTCGCTCCCGGCTTCGCCGGAACCCTGACCGGCCCGGCCCCCACCCATTACCGTGTCCACGGTGAACAAGCCGCCATTTTTTATGACGGTGATGCAGGTAGCAGCCTGATGGCAGAGGTTGACGTCGTCACCGACGACACCCTGGAATCCGCCAGCAGCGTAGCCAGCCAGACTCTGGCAAGCGCCCACCATGGTGTCGCTGAACCTCGTGGCGACATCTTGCTGGCCACGTTCCGCACCGCCGCCTCAGGCCTGCCGGAAAAGGTAGACGTATACCATCAGCACGATGATCACTACCACAAGGAAGACACCATCAGCCTGGATTGCCCGGACCTTCACGGAGCCGGTTCCAACGAAGACTACTCTATTTTCGGCTGCAGCGACGGTGTACTGATCGTGCATCAGGACGGTGAGGACTTCACCGCCCAGCATGTCAGCAATGCGACATTGGGCCTCACTGGCAGCGAGCGTGTCGGCAGCTTCGACAGCCACCATGAACTGGCAGAGTTTGTTGGTTACGCCGGTGATCGCGTCCTGATCATTGATCCTGATACCGCCTCGGCAACTGAGCTCGACTGGACAGAAGGGGCCTCGGTCTCCCTGGATAATCACAGCCTTGATCCCCATGCCGAGCATCTGGTCCTGCTGGACGATACCGGCGATCTTCGCATCATCGACACCGCCGACTGGAGCGAGCACGCCCATCTTGAAGATGCCATTGACCCCGATAGCGCCGCACCCGCATCAAGCGGCCACGGCAGCCGCGTCTCCATGACCGTGGCAGGTGAACCCGCCCACGCCTTCCTGTCTGATGCCGGCAACCAGAATATTGTTGTCATCCACCTGGAAGAAGGCAGCATTGAAACTCCGCTCGCCCTCAATTTCCCACCGGCCGCACTGGCCTGGGCCGGGCTGGGGGAAGCGCATGAAGACGGTGACGAACATGACCATGATGGTCATGACCACTAAGCCATACCGGTTGCGACGGCGCCCCGCCCGGGGCGCCATTTCCTATCAGTCGCCGAAGGCGCTGCTTTTCACTACAATCTCTCACATGACATCGTTGTGACTACAGACCCTGCGGGAGAGATCATGAAGAAAGCCCTGATTGCCGCCACCCTGGCACTGCCTCTGTGTGCCAACGCAGGTGGTTTCGCCGGCCTTGATTACATCAGCAGCAAGATCGAACCGGACAACACCACCGCCAGTGCCAAACCCGAGGCCGTGCAATTCAAGTTCGGCAGCTGGATCAACAAGGATGAAACCCTGGGCGGCGAATTGCGTCTGGGGCTGGGCATGGGGGACGACGAACTCAGCAATGGCGTCGATGTGGAAATCGACCGTTACTACGGCGCCTACTTCCGTGGCCAATTCCCCAACACCCTGCCAGTACGCCCCTACGGTCTGATCGGCCTGACCTATATGGAAACCACCGAAGAAAACCGTTTCGGTAGCAGTGACGGGGAAAACTACAAGGACATCTCCCTCGGCCTTGGGGTTGATGTCACCATCACCCACAACATGTTCGTCAGCGTCGAGTACATGCGAGTTGTCGACCGCAGTGGCGATGAAGTCACCAATCTTGGGTTGGGCCTGAACGGCCGCTTCTGATACGGATCGGAATATTGCCCATAAAAAACCGCGCCGCCGCGCGGTTTTTTGTGAGTGGCAGTACAGCGCCAAGGCCCCACGGCGTGAAACCCTAACCTTCGCTAAAAAGAATCCGGTTGGAAAACGGGTCCACGACTTCAAAAACCCGGCTATCCCAAGGGGCAACGGAAATGTCCGGGCGGCAGTATCGATACCCTTTGGCCATGATGTCCCGGTACAACCCTTCCAGATCCGCCGTCTTCACGAACAACTTGGACCCCGGCGTTCCATCACCGGAATGCTCACTCAGGTGAAACACCAAGTCGTCTCTCGACACCTGCATATACACAGGATAATCCGCCTCGAACCGGTGTTCCCACTCTACCTTCATGCCGAGAAAATCCAGATAAAAGGCTTTTGCTTTCTCCACATCAAAGATGCGAAGCACGGGGATCGTCTGAAATGTCATGACCCATTCCTGTTGCAGGTAAACCCGCATGGCACGATCGCCAATCGCGATAACGAACCTTGCTTTCGTTGTTGAATCAGAGCCCCCATAACAGTGAATCCAGGAGCACACTCAATCTCACTATTTGCCCAAAACCCACTCGCTGGCAGGGCCTCTCATGATGCCTTGGCGAAGGCGGCGATCTTGTCCAGCCAGGCCGCTTTCCTGGACCGCGAGGCATCACGCACCGGCCCAAGCACCGTTATGGTTACTGGCTTAAAACCCACAAACTCGAGAATGGTCCTGCGAATCTGGTTGTGGGCCGGGCTGCGATAGACCAGTTTAAAATACCAGGGAGGAGTATCCATGGTAGTGATGACATGAGCAGAGCGCCCTGCCAGCAGCTTGTCCCAAAGCGGCGAATTCTTTCGGTATTGAAACGCATACCCGGGAAGAAACACACGATCCAGAAAACCTTTCAGCAGCGCAGGCATCCCGCCCCACCACACCGGATAGACCAATACCAGATGCTCAGCCCAGCTGATCGCCTCCTTGATCTCCTGCAGACCTGGCTCCAATTCCTGTCGCTGGTTGTAGCCATGACGCAGTACCGGGTCAAACTCGACCTCCCCCAGCCGAAAATAACGCACCTGATGACCGGCCTGCTCAGCCGCCTGGGCATAGCGGTCCGCCAGCGCACGGCAAAAACTGTCCGGATCCGGGCTACCCAGAATCACTGCAATGTTCTTCTCCATGGAGTTCCCTTCTTCACTATCCGTGAATCAACGTACGCCGCCGGCGCATCGAAACGACAAAATAGCGGAAATCGTATTCGGCTGCCGCAGCTCGTTATCCATTATCTTCACCATGCCTGGTTTGCCAAAACGTGATTTGAGATACCTCACAGTCATTTGCACCCTGCGAAATATGAAAGTCGAAAGAAATAATTTCAGATTCACCCATTGAAACTCCAGCCCCCCAATATACGCAGCACATCACATCAGCACTGAATATATACCCCCTCTGAGAAACCCCAAATCGTTTCACACAGCACCGGCACACCTGTGCTTTTATTTTCCTCATCGAACAAAGTTACGGTATATCCAGCAGCGAGCTTTTCTGTAAGCCATCTCTTACAACCACAGACAGCCTGCTGAGCAAAGGAATCACTCCATGCTCGACGTCGCGCGAGCCGAGCCTCCTCACAGAATGGTGACGTGATAGGGATTGGGATCAAGCCCCTTTTCAGCAAATCGGTGACAGAGCATCAAGATGATGTCCTCTGTGCTGAACATCACTTCAATAAAGCGACAGGATGCAACATCGCGGCCTGTTGTCTCATTTATCAGGCTGCATAAAAAAAGCCCGGGCTGCGATGCAGGCCCGGGCTATCAGGGGTACCTTTCTTGTTGTTATTTAGCGGTCTTCATAGCGCTGATGTTTGAAGAAAATACCGGTGTCGCCGAACTGGGACAGGGTAAATTCGGAATCAGTCACCAATTCACCTATCTTGACGGCACTGTTACGGCGCTCGCGGGCATAGCGCGCGGTGACCCAGGGCCAAATCGAGGTTTTGATGCTCTTGGTGGTGCCATAGACATCATAGACCCTGGTGCCCGCCGGAATCGCAGTCAAGTCATCACGGAAATCGTGCGGGGCGGCGCTGGTGCTGTTTTTCAGGCTGCTGTTGGGTACGAAATAGATCTGCGATGGCGTTTTCGCACTGCCAACCGTTGAGCCATCCTGATTCACTTTGGCCATGTCACTCATCACCAGCAAGGTCGGCTTGCTGGATACCAGAGAGAACAAGGTCGTGGTTCCCAGGGTTTCGTTCACTTCTGCCTGAACATAGTTGGACAATTCGTTGGCGAAGATATTGTGATTGTCTCCCTGACCACTGAGGGTATACAGCGCAGAGACGTTTTCAGAGCGCTTACCGTCCACGAACAGTTTCAGTGCCAACCCTGGGGCAAATCCTCGATCAGACGGATCACCGGTGACAGACAGGCGCAACAGACCATGATCCGCCCCCTGGAACAGCCCGGTAAAATCATGCCCGGAACTGGGGACAAACTTCACCTTGGCCAGGGCACCACGGGGGTGGATCGGCTTGCTGTAACCCGGAGGCGCCACATCGGTCACGTCCTGCACTTTCTTCCACAGGATGGAATTGATCAGACCGCCAATATCGATAGGCTCGATAGCCGGGACCTCACCCTCTTCGTAACTGGTACGCAGTGCGCCATTGACCCACAGGTGGTTCTGCTTGGTTTCGGCATCCCAATCCTGATAGTCAGAGGGAATCTTCAGACCCCAGGGTTTGAACGCGTTGTCCATGCCCACCAGGCTCGACGCCAGGGCCGGGAAGTGACGACGAATCACATCCACCATGGTGTTGTTTTCTACCCAGTCGATACCCTCGGCGGTGTACACCTCGTCGGTGTAATCGGTGGTGAAGAAACGGTCGGTCATCAAACGACGAGACGCATTCAGGATAAAGATCTGGAACGATGTCTCGCCAAAGCCGAACCCTTCCGGACGGGTTTCTTCAGCCAGCTGCCCGACCAGGGTATCGATCAATTCGATGTCATTGTTGTAAAGCGACTTCAGGTCCGCCAGCAGCTGCGGGTCGTTGGTCAGTTGCTCGAAGCTGGTCAACGGCTTGAGGCCAATCTGGCGACGGAATTCGTTGTAACGCGGCACACCACGCTCACGGTCACGCAGGATATCGATAGCGGCCATATCGATGTCGCCAATCAGCGGCATGGACAGGTTACGCAGGAAGTCCGGGTAGTTGTTCAGCGTCAGCGCACCCGGATGGGTAATACCGAAGGAGTACCACAGGCGGTCCTGGCCAATATCATCCATCAGGTCTTCGGCATCGCCGTTGCGGGTGTCCTGCAGGGCGATTTCCTGATCCACCACGTTGGAGCCGATGTCGTACACCTTGATCTCGTCACGCAGCAACGGATGCATCCGGTACACCGACACGAATTCCTCGGTCAGGGTATAGGGCACATCGTAGTTGTTGGGGGTGCGGGAACCCACCAGGCCAGCAAGGGCATGCTCGATGGAACCGGTATCCTGCTGCCCCAGATCATTGTCGATGCCGACAGCATTGAACAGCGCGCCCAACTGGCCGATGTTGTTGTTCAGGTTGTCGAGATCGTCCTGGAATTTGTCACGGGTATCGCGATCCCCACCCAGGCCCCACCAGTTGGCGTACATGGCACGCTCAAGTACCGGGTTGGCGAGAATCGCCGGTGTCCATTCCACCGTGTGGATCTTGGCCATCAGCGCAGAGTTGATCAGTCGCGCCTTGTCGAAGTACCACTGGTCTGATTGCCCCGGATGGTTGGCCTTGAGCATGTCGGCGATGGCGTTGTGTTCCTGGGTGAAAATATGGTGGAGCATGCTCAACCCGACCCACCAGTTTTCATTGAAACCGGTGATGGGCTTGCCGCTCAGGAACTCGGTAGGCAGGCGACCATTGCCATCCACCTTGAGTTTACCGTCCACGAAGGAACGTACTTCATCGTTGGTTTCCTTGCTGCTGCCATACAGCTGTGAACCATCCCACCAGTGGGTGTTCACGTTTTCGTAGGTGATGATCCCTTCATCACCACTGACAGAGGGATCCGGACGGGTACGCTGCACCGACATGGTGCCGCCACCCAGTACATCCCCAGCAGGAATCGGAAACTCGATGGGATCGGCATCGGTACGCGGGCCGTGATCGAACCAGTCATGGACCATGAACTGGATCCAGCTGGTGGCGATGAAGTTAAGGCTGGTGGCAGGTTTGAAATCGCCGCCCCGGGACATGATCAGGTTACTGACTTCACGGGGGTTGGGGTTCAGCAGGTTGCCGCTGTTGGACTCGGCATACACAGACGCCGGATCCACATTACGGCCGAAGTTCACGTGCACGGACCCTTCTGCCGGGTTTTCCAGGATGTTACAGGTTCCGTCTTCGGTACGGGCGGTCAGACTACGTTCGTCACAGGTGATACCGGCATTTTTTTCATCCCAGTTTTCCGTGTCGAACATGTTGTTTTCAAGCAGTTCGCTGCGCTCGCCGGCCAACACCAGCAGCGCGGCCATTACGCCCAGCGAGCCGAATTTGGTCAGGGCCGGCCAGGTGACCCAGGGGGACATAGCCATGATAAGCCTCCGTCGTTGTTATTCTCGGGGTAATTACAGACAACGACGGCACTCTAGCAATGGTCCCCCCCCTCCACCCCCTCCCCTGGGAGGGGGTAATCAAAAGGGAGTAAAAATCGCGAACCGGTTCAAGGTTTGGGGAGCTGTTGAACGTTCAAGGTTAAAAGGCGAATCAAGACCCGGCCAAGGCACTCCAGCTCCGGGATCACGCGACAATCAGGCCCTTGAGCGCGGGCACCTCACGGCAAATTCCCACCGACCTCACCCGCGCTTTTCAACTTTCAACTCACCGTGTCGACGCGCGGAGCACGGCTTCCGTCCGATTGGAAACCCCAAGCTTGCTGTAGATGTTCTTCAGGTGCCATTTGGTGGTGGTGACCGAAGTTCCAGTCTGTTCACTGATCTGGGCATTACTCAAGCCACTTTGCAACAACTCGAAGATCTCGTGTTCACGAGGGGTCAACACAGAAGCCGGATCCACCTCAAGGGGAGCATGACCGGTTGTCACCGACGTAAATACAGCGCCAAACAACTGCGTATAAAACTCCGGTAAAACCAGCCGCCCTTTTTGCCAAAGCGCCTGCATCAGGGCAGCCAGACCGGGCGCTTCGTCGAACACTGGCTGATTCACATTGAGCAGCCCATAGCGGCTGATCAAGGTATCGATCTGACGAATTTGTTCTGTCTCGCTCTTCCTTCGCGCATGCAAGACCAGCAAGTTTGCCTCCATGATCAAACCGCGGGTACGGATTCCCGCACCGTTTACCACCTTGCGCAAGAGCAACAGCGCCGTCTCCGCGTCATCGTGACGACCAACCGCCATTAGCCAATAAGCGGCGGCCAACCCTCGGCGCTCCCAGCTTTGGCTGTAGGGAACATCTTGCAGATCCAGATTTTTCTGCACCCATTCCGCCAGTGCAAAACGCTCTGCAATGACATCCAGCTGGCTCCAGTCTGCATTGACATAGGCCTGTCGCACTCTTTCCAGCAGGGCCATGCTGACGAATCGCTCGTAGTTTCCCAATTGCAGGATACCCAACAATTTTTCCAGCATGCGTTCAGAATGCTTACGGTTGCCTTGCAGGTGATGAAGCCGCGACAGCGTCAGGTAAACAGTAGAAATTACTTCTGTAGCGGAAGCAGTAGACACCATTGGCAACAGGTCTTCACACAATTGCCGGGCCTCGTCCAATCGGTTCTGGTCATACAACACCACCACCATCCCGGTAGCCCACAAAGACCAGGTGGGACAATCCCGAGGCGTCTTGCTGAAATGCTCGGTAATGAAGCTTACCGCCTCGGCAATATGCCCCAATTGCTGATTGGCAAGCGCTGTGATGAGGCCGGCATACCCTGCCGTAAAACGGTGCCCCAACTGCATCAGCACGTCACGAGCTTGACTGGAAAAAGCCAATGCCGACTGCAAACGGCCATGCTGCAAGTGATAGTACGCCACCATGGCAAGAGAAAACGCACGCACATCATGGTGACTGCTGGTCTCCATCAGCAGCGACAGGTTCGCTCCTTCCATGAAGTCTGTGTCGTGCTGGAACAACTGCAAATGGAGCTCGAGAAACTCCAGAGTATGCTCATCGCCGTACCGGCCCCGGTAATCCAGAGGTGGTTCCGCTTTTAGCGCGTCGAGAAAATACCGTGCACGAAAAAAACGGCGCGACAAGGTCAAGGTGCTAATCAGAGGTGCCGCCAGGTCCATACGTGACAACAACGCCTCGTCCGAGACGTCTTCCGCCCATTCGAGAATCTGACTGGCATAACCTTCACGTAACCAGTAATCAAACGCCCTGGCCAGTGCACCCAGAAACGCTTCGTGGTCCTCCCCCCGCCTGGCGTGCCATAGCGCCTGCTCGTAATCTTCCTTGGCGATAAAATAGCGCGCAGCCCGACGGTGAATCGGGACAACACAATCGGGCATATCAATGGCCACTCTTGCCTGCAAGAAATCACGCAGAAGGGCATGGTAGCGAAACCAGCCCGGCCGCCCCGGAACGGCCAGAATAAACAACTCGCGACGGGATAACTCCTCCATCAAACGCGCCGAGTACGTGGTGTCGAGAACAGCGTCACACAGTGGGGCATCAAAGCTGTCCAGCAGACTGCTTTGCATAAACAGGGTTCGGGCAAATTCAGGCAAGCCCTTGAGGACGGCATGGCCAAAGTACTCCATGATCTCCGGCTGGCTCGCATTAAAATTATTCAGCGCCCCGACACCCGCCCCCATGGCGCCCATCAGGGCAATCTTCACTCCCGCCACCCAACCTTCAGTAATGGCCATCAGGTGATCCAGTTCGCCTCCCTCCAGGGGCTCGCCTCCCAGGCGCGAATTTAACTCCACCACCTCGGCACGACTGACCCGCAAGGCCGAAGCATCCAGCTCGAGCAGCTCGCCATTCAGGCGCAGCCGCCCCACATCCAGTGGTGGCCGGCTTCGGCTGGCAATAATGAGACGGACATCCGTTGGCGGGTGGGCAATCAGCGCATTAATGACGCTGAGGGCCTCGTCATTGGTGATGTACTGAAAGTCATCAAACACGATGTAGACCGGTTCGGGGATCTGTTCCAGTGCATCGTAGAGCGCCTCAGCCACCGAAGACGCTGGCAGCTCGGACACATCAAAAGGCATGAACCAGGAGGTATCGAAGGCAGGGATGGCGGCACGGGTCTGCTCGGCAAAGCGACGCAAACAACGCACGGGCTCATCGTCCATGGGCTGCACAGCAAAGCTCACCACATGCGCTTCCGGCCGTGTCGCGGACAGATGCTGCTGCCACTGATGCAACAGCGTTGACTTGCCGGAACCTGCCGGCGCCAGCAACAACGTAAGTGGAACACATTCACAACCATCGAGTCGCGCGACCAGTTCGCTGCGCTCGAAACTCCCGGATACCGGGGGCGACGCCTCAGTGGAGCCCATTCCTGTGCCTGCCTAGCGCATTTATTATTGTTGATATGCTCGGACTATATGCAAAACGAGGGTAGCAAGCCCGGCTAAAGGTCACAATATCGCCAACTCTGTTCCCCCGGTCAGCCAATCCAGAAACGAGAAAGGGCGGCCACAGGCCGCCCTTTCAGGTTTCACGCGATATCGAATAATCAGGGTATCGGCAAATAACCGCCGTCCACTTCCTTGGTGACAATGGCCACTGCGTTGTGGGCGTGCAGGCTTTCCAGGTGATTCACCCGCAGCCAGAAGTCCTTGTAGCAGGATTGCGGATCGATGGCCTGCTTCAGGCGGCGGGCCGCATCTTCACAGAACATCAGATTCTGGCCATTGAGTAGCGCAAACTCTTGCTCGTCCACACGCTTAACCGCGGTCTGCACCGGCGTCTTCAAAGCGCCTTCGATGGAGTCAATCAGGGCTGTGATCGGGAAGGCATCACCCTCGTTGTGATCCAGCAACACACGCACCTGCGCCACAGAGCGCTGGCTATGCGGAGTAGCAACGATCCCTTCCTCTGTACCCAGCCACTCCAGAACCGCTTCCGCATCCACCTTGCCATCCTGGAAGTCCTTGCGGAACTGCTCCTGGATCAGCTGGCGGGACAAGGCAGCAGAACACGGGCAGGTTGAGGAATACGGCACCTCCACATACATTTCGATGCGCATGCCTTCTTCGCACAGAGTGCCCTTGATACTTACCGGGTAGCTTTTCCAGCCGGAATAGCTGCTCTTTAGCGCCGGGCGGCGCATGGAGTATTCAAAATCCAGCTGCACGAAGCCACGGGTACTAAGCCCTTCGTGGGTTTCCAGAAAATTGCGCAGCAACTGCTCGATGGAGGCAGAGCTGACGGAATGGTCGCCAAAGGTCTCTTCCAGCATCAGGAACAGACGGGACATGTGAATGCCTTTGGCATCCGGATTTGCCAGATTCACATAGGCCTGGATAGAGGTGCTCACCGGTCTTTCACCGGCCAGGGTATCACTGACCCGCGCAGGCAAGTGAATTTCACTCATGCCCACCCAGTCCAGGGTGCTATGGATATGATCCACCATGGAGTTGGATGCCACATCCGGCATCTGCTTGGTGCTGTCGGCACCGTTTTCACGTGTCATGGGTTTCTCCACAGGGGGTGATGATATCGGCCAATCGCAGTGAAATCCCTCGATCAAGCCATGTAACGGTCATATGGGGGTCATCACCCTTTCCTACAAGGGGGGCAAGTCTAGCAGAAAGTGACCCGCAAAGGGGCAATTTACGGGCCCCTACAACCTATCAGTCTGACAGAAAAGTACTATGGCGCCCGTGAAGAAGCCGTCAGCCAGAGACTGTCGGGTCACTGTCGTTTCCGACCAACACATCAAAGCGCTCCAGTCCTTGCAGTGGTCGGAACATTTCCTCTACCCGAGCGTGACGGACGAGGGTTTCCGAGGTATTTATCGCCGCCTCCAGATCGCTGAGGGCGTTGTCGATTTCGCCAAGTCCGGACCAGGCACATGCGCGCTGATAGAGGGCATGCGCGTTTTCTTCATCCACTTCCAGCACCCGGTCACAGAGGCTCAGCGCCCAGCGTTGCTCTCCCAGTTCCAGAGCGGCATCGGCCTTCCAGGCCAGCGCCTCCGGATCATCAGGGCGAAGCTCCAGAATGCGGTCGTAGATCTCGATCTTGGCCTGGGCACTGGGTTCCTTGGTGGACTTTAGCCACAGGCTGTGGATTTCGTTGGTTCGCTCAATCTCTTCCTGGTTTTCCGCGATGGTACGCGACTTCTTGCGCAGCTCGCGCTCAAGGTCCGCCAGCCGAGCTTCGTATTCACTGGTGAGCCGCGCCATCTCCTTCTCAGCATAGACCCGCACATTATCCTTGAGATCACGAATCGTCGACCAGCCCACCAGCGCCAGAATGGAAGCGGCACCGGCGATCAAGTAGAAAAAGTAAGTCACCGTATTGGTGGCATAGCCCATGGCCTTGTCGGCCACTTCCAGCTCCCGATCGGTCACCAGAAGGTTCATCTGGTTGCGATATTCCATCATGTCCTGACGCAGGGTTCGCAACTCACCAAGAATCCAGTTCTCCCGGAACTGGGATATCACCGGTCCCTTCTCGATTTCGCTCTGGGCTTCGGGGCGAGGGGCCTGTGCCGCATCAGCGCCAGGTTCAGCGGTGGCCGTCATGGCGAACAGCACCAACAGCACTGCGCAACCTTGCTGCAGAAACGTTTTCATCAATGTTTTGTCCTCATCGCTTGCGCTACCCAGTGCGGTAATGGTCGCATTCTGGACACGTCGGTTCCAGTCACGGATGTGGGCCGACCGGTTGACAGTGATGTTGTGATGCCATGTAGTGGTTTCCACATTTGGCAACCAAAAGGGATAAGCATGCACTTGCGACGACTGATTGGCGCCGCCACGCTGGGCGTTTTCACTCTCTCTACCACCGCCATGGCCGAAACCTGGCGCTTTGGCCTGGAAGAAATAGAAGGCAGCGTCCAGCATCGTTACGCCGAGCAATTTGAAAAACGCATCGAAGAACGCAGCAATGGCGACATTGATGTGCAACTCCTGCCCTACGGCAAATGGGGCTCCAGCTACTCGGCGCTTTATGACGCGATTCAGGGCGGCGCGATCCAGATCGGCTTCGCCTCAGGGGCATTGGGCGGCACCGTGCCGGAAAGCCAGCTACTCAACCTGAACTACATCATGCCCGCCGACCAGTGGCGTACCGCCCAGGCCCTGAACTCAGACACCTTCCTGAAAAGCGACGCCTGGCAGAACGCCTTCCGTCAACGGGGACTGGTACCGCTGGCCGAGCTGGCCGAAGGCTATCAGGTATGGACTGCGAACAAGGCCATCCGCACCCCTTCCGACATGGAGAACCTGGGCATTCGCGTCATGGATAACACCTTGCTGCGTGCCACCTATCGGGCCTACGGGGCTTCCCCTACCTCCATTGCCTATGGCGAACTGTACAGCGCCCTCCAGCAAGGTCAGGCCGAAGGCAACATTCAACCCGTTTTCGCCCATCAAGAAATGGCGTTCTACGAGGTACAGGACTACATGATCTTTGCCGACCAGTCCCAGTTTGTTGCCACAGTGATCGGCAACTCGGACTGGTATGACAGCCTCAGCGATGAGCAGCGCACCATGGTAGACGAGGTTACCAAGTCGCTGGTAAAGGAAGGTCACGACATTCAGACCCGGTTCAACAAGGAACGACTGGATATCATTCGTGACAAGAGCGATATCGAGATCATCGAGCTGACCCAAAAAGAGCGACAGGCCTTCGAAAAAATGGCCAAACCCGTTCGCAAAACCTTTGTAAAAGAGGTTGGCGCCGGAGGCGAGGCCTCAATGAAAGCGCTATTGAAGGCGATCAAGGAAACCAAATAATTGCGGCTTCCCTGAACAGAAAAACCCGGCAGAGATGCCGGGTTTTTCTGTACCTGTTGCGGGTGCAATAAAACCCCGCATGTCACAACCTACTCTCCGCCCAGCGACGGCAGCCACAGGGAAATCTCCGGGAACAGGATCAGGATGACCGTGGCCAACAACAACATGGCAATAAACGGGGGCGTGCCGCGGATCACTTCCAGATAGGGACGACGGAACACCGCGATGGCGGTAAAAATGTCACAGCCAAAGGGCGGTGTCGCTGACCCGATAGCCGCCTGCAGGGTGACGATCACCCCCACATGGACCGGATCCAACCCGGCCGCCTGGATTAGCGGTTTGAAAATCGGCACCAGAATCAGGATCACCACGATGGGATCCACAAACATGCAGCCGATGAAAAACGACACGGCAATCAACGCCAACGCCGCCACCTGATTGTCACCAATGGAATCGATCACCGGCCCCAGCAACTGCTCGGGAATGCCGGCGGTGCCCAGGGTGTGGGAGAACGCCGCCCCAATCGCCACCAGAATAAAAACCACGGCGGTAATCATGCCGCTGGAAAGCGCCAACGGCCCGAGATCACGGATTTTGACTTTGCGGTAAATCACCACTTCCAGCAGCAAGGCATAGGCCACGGCAATGGCGGATGCCTCCACCGCACTGAACCAGCCACCGTAAATGCCGCCGACCACCAACACCGGAAACCCCAGCGGCAGAGCCGCCCCCCGAAGCGCTCGCAACCGCTCGGACCAGGAGGCGCGAGGTTCAGGCTCAATGCCCTTGAGATATGCCCCGGCCCAGCAGTAGGCCGAAAACATTAACAACACCAGAAGGCCGGGCAGAATCCCGGCCAGAAACAGATCACCGATGGAGGTCTTCATCACCACGCCATAGACGATAAATCCGATACTGGGTGGAATCAGCAAGGCAATATCACTGGCATTGATAATCAGGGCCAGCGCGAATTTGTCGGAGTAGCCCCTGGCTAGCAAACGCGGCCGCATAGGCCCGCCCATAGCAACGACCGTGGCCTGGGTAGATCCTGAGACAGCACCGAAAACGGCGCAGGATGCCGCCGTAGTAATCGGCAACCCACCACGCAGATGACGGACAAAGGTGTCCACCAGATCCAGCAACCGGTTGGCCGTATGCCCCTTGGTGAGAATGTCCGCGGCAAAGATAAACATGGGCACTGCCGCCAGCACCCAGCTGCTGACCCCGGTGATCATCCAGGTCACGGCCTGGTCCGGGCCGAAAAATGTCATGTCCGTGAACATCATGAACAAGGTGCCGACCGCCAGTGGCACCATCATGGGGTAGCCCATGAGCAACAACAGCAACATGATCAGGGCAAGAATAATCAGCATGACGCGTCTCCTTGCCCCTTATCATGACCGCCCTGCTCCGGCACGCTGGCATAGACATCCTTCTCAGTGAAACTGCGCCATACCCCTTCCGTCGTCAGGTTGCGGACGATGGTTAGCAGGTACTGGATGCCGGCCAGCACAAACCCGGCTGGCAAAGTGGTATAGACCGTCCACATGGGAATCTGCAGTGACGCGCTGACCCGCCCCCGCTCATAAATATCCATCACGTACTGACCAGATTTCCAGGCGAAAAAGAACATCAGCGCGGCGGTACCGGCGGCAATCAGAATCTGCAGCCCTTTGCGGGAAGGGTCGTTGAGCTGCTCATAAATGGCAGACATCCGGATGTGGCGGGCCTGGCGTGCTGCGTAACCCAAGCCCACAAAGGTAATACCGAGAATCAGCATCTTGGTGATTTCATAGGTACCGGGAATCCCCTCCCCAACTACCGCCTGCCCCACCACATGGGCACTCATCAGCAGGGCCATGGCCAGAATACAGCCCCCCACCACACATTGCTCAAGAAGGCGCAGACCGCGGTCCACCCCTTCCAGCAGTCGCAATAACGTCTGTTGCATTCAGGTATCCCCTCGCGCCGGACTGGCCCGGCCAAACGGCGCTGTCCCCCGCACTGTCAGGGCTTCAGCGTGGTTCGGGCCTGATCTCCAAGCATTTACTTTGACATCTAAATATTACACCACTAAAATAGCCTACCAACTTTCGCAGGGAATTACTTGCCATTGCCCTGATTCTGTATGGAGAAAAGTTACTTACACTTCAAATTGATATCAGACATACCATGTCTCAATTCAGTCATATTACTTTGTTATCAAGAGAACTCACGGCAATGGCCAGACACGAAGACGTGCTAATTGCATTACGACAGATTATTCGCGCCACCGACCTCTACTCGCGCAAGTTGAGCAAGGTCTCCGGCCTCACCTCACCGCAACTGCTGATCATGCAGGCCATTGCGGGTAAGGGAGAGATGACCATGGGCGACCTGGCCAGCGAGGTATCGCTGAGCCAAGCCACGGTCACCACCATTCTTGATCGCCTGGAAAAGCGCGAACTGATTGAGCGCAAACGGGGCGAAACGGATAAGCGGCGCGTTTATGCCTGCCTGACTCAGGGAGGCCTGGCTATCATCGACCAGGCTCCCACCCCTCTGCAGGACGAATTCATTGCCCGCTTTGACCGCCTGGAAGACTGGGAACAATCACTGATTCTCAGCTCACTGCAGCGCGTCGCGGCCATGATGAACGCAGAGGACATCGATGCCTCGCCAGTGCTGGACCTGGGCGCCATCGACCGCGCCCAACCCACGCTGGAACTGTCGGCACGCACTGCCGGCACAGAGGCAACAACCCATTCAAAAGCGGACCATAAGTGAAACCATGTCAGACGACGTAAAGAAAGCGGATTCATCCACCGACAAAGCGGATGACATTACTTTCCGGAAACCGGAGAGCCAGGACGGCAGCCGGGTTCACAAACTGATCAGCGAGTGCAAGCCACTGGACGAGAATTCGGTCTACTGCAATTTGCTCCAGTGCACGCATTTTGCCGATACGTCTGTCGCTGCCGAAATGGATGGCGATCTGGTTGGCTTCATCTCCGGCTACATCCCGCCCAAGCAACAGAATGTCCTGTTTGTCTGGCAGGTTGCGGTCCATCAGAAAGCCCGAGGCAAAGGGCTGGCCAAGCGCATGCTGGCCGAACTGATCAAGAGGGAAGAAAGCACCGACGTTCAGTTCATTGAAACCACCATTACTCCGGACAATGAGGCGTCATGGGGCATGTTCCGCAGCTTCGCTTATGAGCGCAGCATGCCTACCGAGGAGTTCATTCTTTTCGACTCCCGGATCCATTTTGCCGGTGAGCATAACGACGAGTATTTGCTGCGTATTGGCCCGTTCAACCGCGACGACGCCTGAGAGCGCCACAGCCCGAACGAACAACCCGAATTCAAGCGAGGATAGAGGAACCATGGATACTGAAATTTTTGAAAGCCACGAATCGGAAGTCATGAGTTATGCCCGTAGCTTCCCGGTGGTCTTCGACCAAGCCAAAGGCAGCTACCTGTACGACGAAACCGGCAAGGAATACATCGATTTCCTGGCAGGTGCAGGCACCCTGAACTATGGCCACAACAACCCGGTTCTGAAAGAGAAACTGCTGGAATACATTCAGCGTGACGGCATTGTTCACGGCCTGGACATGCATACCACGGCCAAACGTGAATTCATGGATGCGTTTTATGAAGTGATCCTGAAGCCCCGCGACATGGACCATGTCATGCAGTTTACTGGCCCCACTGGCACCAATGCCGTAGAAGCGGCACTCAAGATTGCCCGTGTGATCAAGGGTCGCGAAAACATCATCAGCTTTACCAATGGCTTCCACGGTGTAAGCCTCGGCTCACTGGCGGCTACCGGTAACAGCCACCACCGTGGCGTGGCCGGTGTCACCCTCGGTGGCGTGACTCCGATGCCCTACGACGGCTACCTGGGCGATGCCTTCGATACCACCGAATATCTGGACAAGGTATTGGGCGATTCTTCCAGCGGCGTGGACCACCCTGCCGCCGTGATCGTGGAAACCGTTCAGGGCGAAGGTGGCATCAACGCCGCCAGCTTCGAGTGGCTGCGCAACCTCGAAAAGATTTGTCGCAAGCACGACATGCTGTTGATTCTGGATGACATCCAGGCCGGCTGTGGCCGCACCGGCACCTTCTTCAGCTTTGACGAGGTAGGCATCAACCCGGACATTATTACCCTGTCCAAGTCCCTCAGCGGCTATGGCCTGCCATTTGCCATGGTGCTGATGAAGCCGGATCTGGACCAGTGGAAACCGGGCGAGCACAACGGGACCTTCCGTGGCCATAACCTGGCCTTCGTGACAGCTGCAGCGGCCTTGAATCACTATTGGCGTGACGACAAGTTCGCCAAGGAAGTGCAGAAGAAGGCGGACATCATCACCGACCGCTTCCGCGAAATCGCCAACAGTTATGACGATCACTGGTTCTACCTGAATGGTCGCGGCATGATGCAGGGCCTGGTGGCCCGTGATGGCGAGCTGGCTGAAGAAATCACCAAAGCGTGCTTCAAGCGCCAGCTGGTGATCGAAACCTCCGGTGCCGATGATCAGGTCATCAAGACGCTGTGTCCGCTGACGATCAGCGAAGAAGACCTGACACGCGCGCTGGACATCGTCAAGGAGAGCGTCAGCGAAGTGATGACCGACCGCATCAAGCGCGGTGAAGCTCACGCGGTATCCAGCCTGGCCAGCTAAATTCACTGCCAGCCCTTCTGGTTGGCCCGCCTTGCCGGGCCAACCTCTCCCTCCCCCTTATTCCGGAGACTCTATTCATGATCGTTCGCACTCTGGCAGAAGCCGAGAAATCAGAACGCTGCGTCAAAGCCGAAAACGGCAACTGGCAGTCTGTTCGCCTGTCCCTGAAAGAAGACAAGATGGGCCATTCTTTCAACATTACCACCATCTTCAAGGGCACCAAGACACACATCAAATACGCCAACCACTGGGAATCCGTCTATGTGATTTCTGGCAGCGGCAAAATCGAAACGCTGGATGACGGCAAGGTTTACGACCTGACTCCAGGCACTATCTACCTGCTCGACCAGCATGATGAACATTACCTTTATGGTGGCGAGAACGAAGATATGGTCGTTGCCTGTGCCTTCACCCCGCCCTTGAGCGGCAAGGAAGTACACGACGAGAACGGCGTATACCCGGCGGATCTGGATTGATAAGAGAGACGCTACACGCTACGAAAGAGGGACGCATTAGCGTCCCTTTTTTTATGGTTCACCGGTTTTGGAGAATAGGCCACAGCAAAACCATCCCGTAGGAGTGTCGCTCGCGGCGCGATTCCATACGCCTGACAATCGCGCCGCCGCCGAGCGCAGCGAGGGAACGCCCGCAGGGCGGCCCGAAGGGTGAGCGGAGCGAAAACCGACGCTCCTGTGGACAGTTGGGAAGAGTAAACTCCCAATCCGCGAACCCTAAAAAAGGGCGCCGAAGCGCCCTTTTTTCCGTGGGGTGTGCTTCGTTAAAACGCATACTTGGCTGTGAACTGCACGCGTTTGAGATCACCGTCATCGCCATTTTCCTGCTCGCGACTGCCGTAGATCAGTTCGCCCCCCAGTGACAAGGGCTTGGCCACCTGCCAGATCAGATTGGCGTGGGCCGTTTCCACGGTCTTGTTGGTTGTTGCCGCAACGGTATCAGGGTTATCCGCTTCACTGAGAGAAACCGCGAAGTTGGAACGCCAGCGCTCACTCCAGTGATGACGCAAGGCCAGTACCGCGCTCCAGGCATCGATCAGCTCAATATCACCATTGGCTTCAATCTGTCCGGCCCGGAAGGCATTGAGCACGAAGTAACGGCCCATGGCATTGCCGTAGTTGGCCTGAAAACGGATGTCATCTCGCTCACCAAGCATCAGGCGGCCCGCAAAGGATACGCCATAGCCATATTCGCTTTCGTCCTGATCAACCCCACCAATGGTGTCCTGGTATGCCAGCTCACGCCCCATGGCCGACAAGCTCATGTTGCCCCAGTCACCGGTAACGTTATAACGCGCGACAATATCCGGCATGGCGTTGTCGTCATAGGGATTCTGGGTGCCGCCATACAAGGTGGTAGAAGGATTCTCCAGCGACAACATCAGCCCGCCATGGGTATAGCGAATCTGGGGTTGGCGCTCAAAGATCGTGCCTGACGAACCCACGAAATCCAGGGTCTCGGGTAGCGCGCTGACGTTAAAGAAAGTCGACCAGGTCTGGCCAAACAGCCACTTGTCCCAACTCAGGTAGGCGTGCCGGATACGTGGGGCATAGCTGTTACTGATACGCTCATCGCCAATATCATTGGTCTGAAAATCTATTTCGATATGCCCCTTGACCAATCCTGCTGATGTCATGGTCGCACTCTTTAACCAGAAGCGGCTCTGTTTGGCACTGAAATCCACCTCGGCAGAGCTGGCATCCCCTCCCACAGGAATTGTGGACGGGACCATGAAATCACGTCCAACGGATCCACCCGCTATTTCACCGTCGCTATATTTACTGATCATGGTATCGGCTTTGATAAAGCCCCCGAACTCGATCTGAGTATTCCCCTCAGCCGGGGTACCAACACGCTCTTCCAGAATGGTAATGCGCTCTTCGAGCGTCGCTGCCCCGGCAATACCCGCATGAGCAACCAGAATCGCTGCACACAGGCGCGTGGGAATTATTGCTTTCATGGCCCTGTCCTCTTGTTGTCATCAAATTGCAAGTGACTCCGAAGACAGCTTGCTGTGAGGACGAAACCTTCTCCATTAGCCATAGGTCGAAGGCAGGGAACCTTCTCCAACGATGCCGGTCCTTGCCACCTAAGACCAAGGTCTAATACCGACAGAAAAGACAGACAAGCACACTATTGGCCATTAATTCAGACCGCATACAGTCCAGGGAAAGGACCGTTTTCACTCCCTTTTCTGTATATGCCCTACACCTTGGGCAGTCAGTGGACTGTTGCGCTTTCGCTGAGAAGATTCTGTTGTTATTACAGTTTCTTTCCCCTGTGCTGCCCTCCCCGGGCAGCCACTTTTTATTTCAGACCAGCAAAAAGCCCTCACCCAAAACAAGGCTATACACAACAACAAAAAATCGCTAAAACAGGATCATGACAACCATACTGATTGCAGATGATCACCCCCTCTTCCGTGCAGCCCTTAAACAGGCGGTGATGGCCAGCTTTACCGATGCCAATATCCACGAGGCTGACTCCCTGTCCGGACTTGAAGAGCTCGGACACAAGTCTCTCCCTTTTGATGTCATTCTTCTGGATCTTCACATGCCGGGAACCCATGGTTTTTCTGGTTTGATTTATCTCAGGGAACAATATCGGAAAGTGCCTTTAGTGGTGATATCCGCAACGGAAGATGTGGATGTCATACAACGGGCTATTCACTTTGGTGCAGACGGGTTCATTCCCAAATCCGCATCCGTAGAGACCATGACCGAAGCCATGAAAAAGATCATGGCAGGAGAGCGATGGTTACCGGAATATGCGCGTCGAGCCATGCCTCCCACCCTGCCCGATCATTCCGCAATGAGCGAACGCATTACCAGCCTGACGCCACAACAGTTCCGGGTCATGGGCATGCTGATGGAAGGGATGCAGAACAAGGTAATTGCTTACGAACTGGACGTTTCTGAAGCGACCATCAAAGCCCACATGACCGCCATCTTCCGAAAGCTCGGCGTCCGCAACCGCACACAAGCCGTATTGGCGCTGAAGGAGCAGTTAACAGTTAACGGC